>Ga0210409_10000157_pt1 | contig 143210 bp, 125 predicted proteins | sample IncBWH17MmetaG_FD_161649 | JGI IMG/M metagenome (GOLD analysis project Ga0210409, IMG submission 161649) | Forest soil microbial communities from Barre Woods Harvard Forest LTER site, Petersham, Massachusetts, United States - Inc-BW-H-17-M | ecosystem: Environmental > Terrestrial > Soil >...
CCCCGGTCAGAGTTGGAACCGGGCGGGCTTTCTCAATCTCAGCGCGTTAGATGAAGCGCGCCGCAATAACCATTGGGATGAGCTCTGGGTGTGCACTTAAGATGGTGGTGGTATCAAGATGCGCTCGGACGGCGGGACCACGAAGCCACGGGACGACGAGACAACCTGGCCGCGCGACGATAACGCGGGGGAGGTCGATTTGCCTCGGGGCTGCCGACGGGTAAGGTCTCTCAGTTCCTGGGGGCCTTCCTACTTCGCCGCCCGGCCGTACACATCCACGCCGGGCTTCTGGCGTTCACGGTCCTTGTCGAAATTCGAGGCCATGGTCCATTTGTCGCCGTCAAGCCGGTAAACGGAGACGTATTCATCATCGACGTCGTCCATCTCCGTCGCGGATTTCCCCGCGCGAATGTGAACGAACCGGATCGAGGAAAAGGGGCCAAGCTTCTCGAATTTCAAATCGCCTTCGGCGTGCAATACCACCTGGTCGTCCGCGCCGCGAAGCTCGAACACGAATTTGTCCTTCTTCACCTCGATGGTCTGAGTGTACTTCTCGCCTTGGTCGTTGGCCTTTTTGACCGACCACTTGCCCGCCAGTTGCGCGGTATCATCGGCATGGAGCGCGACGGCAGCGAACAGGGTAGCGACGAATGATAAGGCAAACAGTAATTTTTTCATAGGATTGGCTGATGTTGCCGCCAACCTAGCCCCCGACAAGCAACCCGGCAAGATGGAATGCGCCCGCCGGACTCAGATCTTTTTCGCCAGCCGGGAAGCCAAGCGATCCAGCGCCGGCGAGCGGTCCAGCGCGGCCAGGTGCACATCCAGAATCGAAAAGCTCTTGGTGTTGCGTTCAGCTCCATCGAGCGCGCAGTCCAGCTCGGATTCAGTCTGGACCAGGAAGCCGCGGCCTGCCCCCAGGATCTCCGGGAGGCGATGGTAATGCCAGGGCCATAGGTCGTTATACGGTCCGTCCTGGATATGGCGTTCGGTGCCATAACCCCGGTTGTTCAAGACCACCACGATCGGGTTGAGCCTATAACGGGCCACGGTCGCCAACTCCATGCCCGTCATCTGAAACGCTCCGTCTCCCACCAGCACGAGCGGACGGGATTTGGGATCCGCGAGCTGCGCGCCTACGCACGCCGGCACGGCAAATCCCATCGAGGTGTAATAAGCCGGGCTGAGGAACTCCGTGCGCTCGCGAATAAACAGGTCTGTTGCGCCGAACAACGCATCGCCAACATCCGCGATGACCACAGTTTTTTCGAAGAGGAAAGCGTTCAAGCGTTCGAACAGCCGTTTGACGGTTACGGCAGGTGAGCGCAAAGGACCATCATGGTGCGGGAATCCTCTCCCGCGAAGGTTCAAGCGCCGCCCGTCTAAACGCGCGATGCCAGTCCCGCGCCCCGCTCCTCCTCGCAACGCGCTGGCAAAACGGTCGAGCGCTCTGGGCCGCGGGATTTTGCCGACCGACCGGCGGCGCAAGCGCAGCCCCACCAGCCCCCGCATGAAGTCCTTGAACCGGACCTCTTCGTAAGTATGGTAGCGGATCGACAGCTTTTCGCTGGTGGCGTACAGCGAGCGGGCCGGGTCGAGATGCGCGGTGTAGATGCCGAGGTTGATGTCCGTCATGAACGCGCCGAGCATGATGACGCAATCGCTGCTCTCGACATACTGGCGCACATCTTCACGGCCCATCGCGCCTTCATAGATACCCAGATAGAGCGGGTGTTGCTCTCCGATCACCGATTTGCCCAGCACCGTCGCCGCGATCGGAATCCCGGTCTTTTGCACCAGTTTCAGGACCTGGTCCTGCAATCCGAACCGGTGGATTTCCACATCTGCGAGAATCACCGGTTTGCGGGCGCCATTGATCATCTCTTTGGCCTCCGCGAGGGCCGCGCGGAGGCTGTTCGGATTGCTGCGTTCGTGGAGCTCGGGGGTTTTATGGTGAGGATTGCCGGGGAGGAAAACGGTATCGCGCGGCAGCTCGAGATACACCGGCCGCTTGAACCGCAAGGCAGCGTGGAGCACGCGGTCGATCTCCTGGAACGCCGTTTGCGGGTCGCTCAACACCGCCGAGGCAATCGTGAGCTGCTCGAAGACTTTTTTTTGGGTGTCGAACTCGCGCACCTTGTGGTGTAGCAGCGGGTTCTTCTCCCGCTCTTTCATTCCCGGCGCGCCGCTGATGACGACCACCGGCGATTTTTCGGCGAAGGCCTCCGCGGTTGTGTTCGCCACCTTGAGCCCCCCCACGCAATAGGTGACGCAGACCGCACCCAGCCCGCGAATACGCGCGTAGGCGTCCGCGGCGAAGCCAGCCCCCTGCTCGTCGCAAGTGTTGATCGTGCGCAGTTTGCTTTTTGCCAGCAGGCCGTAGAACCCGAGCACATAATCCCCTGGGATCCCAAAAACGTGCCGCACACCGTGAGCGTAGAGTCGTTGGATGAGATATTCGCCAATGGAAGGTGAGGTTTTCATTTGGCCCTAATAGAATAATAGCACCCCGGCCCCAGGCGGCAAGGCCACGGCAGCCGGGAGAAGGGCTCAGCTGTAAGGATGCAAAAGGAGCCTCCCGCCAGGTACGCAAAGGGCGCGAAGGGAGGACCTGAAGCAGGATGTTGGTTCGTGATTTCCCACTCACTGTTTAGTGAGTGAATTTTGCCGGCCTCAATCTCAGTCTTCTTTGCCGCCTTTGCGACTTTGCGTGAGGCTTCATCAACCTGTAACTGCATAGTCACGGCTTAGTGAATCATCGTGTCCCGGACAGGACTTCAGGCGGGCTGATAACGGCGCCGCGGATCAAAATCCCGGCCAAGGGCATATATGGCGCTGTCTCAGTGCTTGGCTTCAACTTCCGCCGGGCCCGGGTATTCTGCCTGGGCTTCAGATGGACTTTTTCCATTGAGCGATTTGGCCTTGCTGCATTTGGGCCAACTAAAGCCGTAACAGGCGACGAAGGCGAAGCAGAACAGTGGCACGATGAAACCGCGCGACATATCGGTTTTGTCCGCGATGTAGCCCATCAGTTTGGGCAGCAGCGCGCCGCCCACGATGGCCATGACGATAAAACCGGAGGCCTTCTTGGCGCGGGTGCCCAGGCCAAAAATTCCGAGGGCAAAAATGGTCGGGAACATAATCGACATGAAGAAGTAGCTCAGGAAGACACAAAGCACCGATATCCAGCCGAGCTTGCAAAAGATCAACAGGCAGGCTAGGACATTGAATACAGCGTAAAGACCGAGGACCTTATGGGCGGGGAATTTTTTCAGAAGACCGGCGCCGGTGACCCGGCCTAGCAAAAAGCAGATGAAACCGACCGAGGCGAGAATGGAGGCGCCCTTGTCGCTAATATGAATAAGGCCATCGTGCCGGCCGACCTCAAACAAATGCCGCAGCCAACCCGAGTTCCAGGCATCCGGAATGGCCGGAACCTCGGATACGCCGGTTTTTGCCGAGACCGTCATGTAATTGATGAAGAAGCTGAAGATGCCGGCTTGGGCGGCGACATAGAGGAACTGGGCGGCGACAGCCAGCACGAAATGCGGGTGCTTCCAGATGGAGTGTGTCGCTCCCGGAGCGGTATCATCCAGATGGTAATCGTCCTTTGTTTTGATGTCGGGAACCTTGGCAAAGCGGAATACCACGGCGAGGAGAATGACGACGAGGGCGACGCCGGCATAAGGAATCCAAAGCGTTTGGCTGCCAGTGCTTTCCCCTGAGGAGTTGGTGGAATAAAAGAACATGCTTCCGGCAATTGGTCCCAGGATCCAGCCGACTCCGTTGCAGGACTGGGCGAGGTTGATGCGGGTAGCTCCGTATTCAGGGGGGCCGAGCACAGTTGTGTAAGGATTGGCGATCGTCTCCAGAAAGGTGAGGCCGGAGGCGATAAGACACACGCCCAGCAAAAATGCCCAGAAAGAGGCAATGTGCGTTGCCGGGATGAACCAAAGTCCTCCCGCCGCAACTATCAAAAGGCCGGCGATAATACCGCCTTTGTAGCCCAGCTTGATGGCCAGCCACCCTGCCGGCATGGCCATCAGGAAATAGCCCAGGTAGTGGGCCCACTGCACGTTTGCGGATTGTGCCAGGGACAAGTGAAGTTGCTGCTGAAAATGCTTGTCCATGACATCAATCATCCCGTTACAGAATCCCCAAAGGAGAAACAGAGAACTGACCAGGATGAACGTGAAGCACATATTCTTCCCGTCCGGCATTTCGAAAAGGTTTTTTTGGGTGGTTTTCATGGCAACCAGCAGGTTCTCATGCGCCGGGATTGTGCAGATTCAGCCCCCCTTGGCAATAGTATGAATGTTCGACTAATGTTTCTTGATTGACCGGAACGTCTTCATCGGTAAGATGCGCGTTCGAACTTTGAAAGTTATTAAACTTGAAATTGAAATATGGCAGTAAAAGTTGCAATTAACGGGTTCGGCCGCATTGGGCGCCTGGTCTTCAGGGCGATGGTCGAACAGGGTTTGGTTGGCAAAGACGTCCAGGTCGTCGCCGTCGGCGATATCGTCCCGGCCGACAACCTCGCTTACCTCCTCAAGTATGACTCGACCCAGGGCCGCTTCAACGGCACCGTCGGCTCCACCAAGTCAGCCGCCGACAAACCCGAGGACGATGTGTTAATCGTCAACGGCCAGCAAATCCGCGTGGTCAGCGCCAAAGAACCTTCCCAGTTGCCCTGGAAGCAGCTCGGAGTGGACGTGGTCATCGAATCGACCGGTCTGTTCACCGATGTCGAGAAGGCCAAGGGCCACCTCGCTGCCGGCGCCAAGAAGGTCATCATCAGCGCGCCCGCTAAGGGCGATTGCCCGACGCTGGTCATGGGCGTCAACCAGGACAAGTACGATCCCAAGCAACACCACGTTGTCTCCAACGCTTCCTGCACCACCAATTGCCTCGCGCCGATTGTTTATGTGCTGTTGAAGGAAGGCTTCGGCGTGGATGAGGGCCTGATGACCACCGTCCATTCCTATACGGCGACGCAAAAGACGGTCGATGGCCCGAGCAAGAAGGATTGGAAAGGCGGCCGTTCTGCTGCGCTCAATCTCATCCCCTCCACTACGGGCGCCGCCAAGGCGGTTGGCCTCGTGCTGCCCGAAGTCAAAGGCAAGCTCACCGGCATGGCTTTTCGCGTGCCGACGCCCACCGTATCGGTCGTGGACCTCACCGTCCGCACCTCCAAGGACGCGAGCTATGCCGAGATCAGCGCCGCCATGAAAAAGGCCAGCGAGACCTATCTCAAAGGCATCCTCGAGTACACCGAGGACGAAGTGGTGAGCTCGGACTTCATTCACTCGAAGTCTTCGTCGATTTTCGACCAGGGCTCCGGTATCGAGCTCAACAAGCGGTTCTTCAAGCTTGTGAGCTGGTACGACAACGAATGGGGCTATAGCTGCCGCGTCGCCGACCTGCTCAAGTTCATGCTCTCGAAGGGCATCTGAGACAGTTGCGCCAGCAGTGATCTTGTGGACGGCGGTCCGGCAACGGGCCGCCTTTTTTTCCGCGCAATCCGCGGTAAAAAAATCAGTGTTTAGCGGCGTCGAGCTTCTTCTCAAACTTCTCCACCTTCGGCTGGATTACGAAGCGGCAGTAGGGTTGGTCCGGGTTGCTGCGGTAATAGTCCTGGTGATAACCCTCCGCTTTGTAGAATTTCTTCAGCGGCGCAATCTCAGTAACAATCGGTTTGCCGAAATGCTTTTGCGCTTCGGCTTTTGATTTCTCGGCGGCGCTCTTCTGGGCCTCGCTGTCATACAGGATAATCGAACGATATTGCGTGCCCGAATCGGCCCCCTGCCGGTTCAACGTCGTCGGGTCATGCGCGTCCCAAAAGGTCGCCAGGATCTTTTCGTAAGCGACAACCTGCGGGTCATACGTTACCTGGATGACTTCCGCATGGCCTGTCTTGCCGGTGCAAACCTCTTTGTAGGTCGGGTTCTCGGTCGTGCCGCCGGCGTAGCCGCTCGCCACGGACTTGACCCCCGGCAGCATCTGAAAGATCGCTTCGGTGCACCAGAAGCAGCCGCCGCCCAGGGTCGCGGTTTCCGTCGGGTGGGTGGATTTATCCATAATCTTGGTCTGAGCCACGCCGGAGGCAACGCCGCCCAGCAGCAGCCCAAAAGCTAAACAAACGCCGATGGTCTTCATCAATCTTTGCCATTCTCGCATATGTATGAGTCGCGCACAAATGCCGAACCTTACACCGAGAGGCGTGTAGTTTGACAAACTGCGGTTTGGGTACAAGTTAACTACATGGAACATTCAGACAGCCTTATGAAGTTCGCGGACCTGGATTTTGTCGAGGACCTCGAAATCTCGCCGGTTTCGGGCGCCCCGGGGACCGGGGTGTCGCCCGCGCCGGCAACGCCCCCAGCCGATGACGCCTTGCTGGACGCTTACTCGAGCGCCGTGGTGCGCGCCGCAGAGGAGGTCGGCTCTTCCGTCGTCAATATCGAAGTTCGTCGCCGCGACGGGCAGCGTCAGGGCAGCGGCTCGGGCTTTGTGATCACGCCGGACGGCTTCGTATTGACCAACAGCCACGTCGTCCACGGCGCCGACCGCGTCGAGGTGACGCTGCAGGACGGCCGGCGGCCCGACGCTTACGTGGTCGGGGACGACCCCGACACCGACCTGGCGGTGGTGCGGGTGTTCGCGCCGCAACTTCGGCCAGTGCGGCTGGGCGAATCCAAAAACATTCGGGTGGGCCAGGTCGCAATTGCCATCGGTAACCCCTACGGCTTCCAATGTACGGTGACGGCCGGGGTGGTCAGCGCGCTGGGCCGCTCTTTTCGGGCCAGCACCGGGCGCCTCATCGATGACATCCTCCAAACCGACGCCGCTTTGAACCCGGGGAACTCGGGCGGACCGCTCGTGAATTCACGCGGCGAAGTCATCGGCGTGAACACGGCGGTGATTCTCCCGGCGCAGGGGATTTGTTTCGCGATCGGGATCGACACCGCGAAATATGTCGCCGGCTGGCTGATCAAGGACGGCAAGATCCGGCGCAGCTACATCGGCGTCGGCGGCCAGAACGTGCCGCTGCATCGCCGGCTGGTGCGCCATTACCAGTTGCCGGTGCCCAGCGGAGTGTTGGTGATCGCTGTTTCGCCCGGCGGACCGGCGGAGTTGGCCGGCTTGCGCGAGGGCGATGTGATGGTCGATTTCAACGGCCACCCGCTCCCCTCCATCGACGCGCTCCACAAGCTGCTCACGGGTGACCAAATCGGCGTCGAATCGCGCCTGACGATCATTCGCGGCACGGAGAAACTAACCCTGCCGCTCCGGCCGGCTGAGTCGCGGTCGTAAGTCGCTGAACTTTGGAGCCGGCTGTAATCGGGTACAGGTTTGCTGTGCCTGTGAGCGCTCGCACCGCCCTACCAGGTAACCTGAGAACGAGCACCAGTCGCCTGTGACGATTGTTTGACAGGTCGCTCGGCTTAGCCTTTAGCCTTTCCTGCGTCCTTCATATGCCTGTGGACGAAGAAGTAGTACATACCTCCCAGGACGAGCATCGCACCGCCGAGCCAAAGCGTAATGCGGTGCAACTCACCCTTCATTAATTTCTCGTCCTGACCCATTTTGATGCCAACGTAACAGAGCACTGCGCACCAGACGCCGGAACCCAGCAGCGTATAAAACGAAAAGGCCCGGTAGTTCATCCGCACGATACCGGCGGGGATGCCGATCAGGTGGCGAACCACGGGCAGCAGGCGGGAGATGAAGATCCCCATCGAGCCGTAATAAGCGGCCCAGCGCTCTGCGCCCGCGATTTTCTCTGGCGAGATCATGACGTAACGCCCGTAGCGCATGGCAAGCGGCCGGCCCGCCACCCGTGAAGCCCAATACATCGCCGTCGCACCCAGCCAGGACCCAAACGCGCCGGCGATGATGATGCCGAGCACGCTGAACCGCCCCTGGGAATGAGCCAAATGGGCCGCCGGCGGAATAATAAGTTCGCTGGGGAGCGGAACGACCGAGCTCTCGATCGCCATCAGTAAAGCGATGAGCGGATAACCACCCGTTTTAAGGGTCGCCAGGTACCAATCAATCAGACCTTTGAACATGAGGGTCGTGAATGTAGCGGAAGCGTACGGATTACGTCCAGCCTGTCGGCGTTAGGTTAGCACACCTTTCCCTTTTTGCGCTCCCTGGGCCTTCTTGTGGCTAGCCGGCTGTTATTTCAACGCAGCCCAGACCCGATGAACATCGTCATGATCCTCCAGCGCCTGTAGAAACTCACCGGCCTCGGCCCGCTGCGCTTCGGCCAGTTCGGGGAAGTTCTTCGGGATAAAGCCCATCTCGCTCGTGACCACTTTCCAGCCGTGCGCGGACAGCCATTTCGAGACGGCGTGGACTGCCGCCCGGTCGGCTAGAAACCGCGCGCCCGCGGCCCCTTCCGGGATGTCGTCGTTCTGCTCGTGGCTCAGCGGCTCGACTTCGTTAGCGCCTGCCTCAATGCCCGCCGCTTCGAGGTCCGCGTTGTGGTCCACGTGGTGCGCTTCGACGATGCCGACGTAGTCAAACAGGAACTTGTTGCTGCCCGTCGTGCCGAGCTGGCCTTTGCGAAAGAGATGTCGAATTTCCGGCGCCGTGCGGTTCACGTTGTCCGTGTAAACCTCAACAATCACCGGAATCTTGTGTGGTGCGTAACCCTCGAAGAGCACATGCTCCATCACCAGCTTCTCCGCGCCGGTGCCTGCGCCCTTCTTGATTGCCCGTTCGATGACGTCGCGCGAGACACTTTCCTTTCGCGCTTTCTCCACGGCGGCTGCCAGCCGCGCATTGCCATCAGAATCAGCGCCCCCCATCTTAGCGGCGACCATGATCTCGCGAACGATCTTGCCGGTCGCCTGCGCTTTTTTCATCGAGGCGACCGCGCGTTTGGCATGTAACCATTGACGACCCATGGACGAAGCCTAGCAGGCGAGGTGCGGGCTGCGAAGCGCGAATTCCGCACGGCAGGGCGCGGTGTCCCCAGGCCGGCGTGGCCGGAACCAAACTCGTTGTGGGAACGGTTGCAGGTTGCAGGTTGACCGTCATTCAGCGCCACAGAGCCACGAGCGGAGAGGCTCAACCGGGGATTTCTTTTCCGCATTGCGAGAATCAGCGGAATCCGCGGTCAATATTCTACCCGCAGCTCGCGCGGACGGGATTCGTTGGGGAAACGAACCCAGAGCAAGCTGTCGGCGGCAGAGTATTCGAAGTTTTTCAACGGCTCGCCGGAGAGGGTGACGCTTTGAGGAGTTTTCGGCGAGCGAACCAGGACCACACCTGGCGTGTCGGCCACGCCTTCGACTTCCAGCGAGAGTATTCGGGTGTTCGCTGTGGTTGTGATCGTTTTGCAGGCGGAGGCCAGCACTCGCGGTTCCTCGGCTTTGAATCCCTCGAGGTCCAGCAGAAAATAGCGCGCGCTTGGCGTCAGGCTAACGCTCGTTCGGACCGGGAGGCTGCTGTCGAACAGATCCACAAACCGGCCCTGAAGCGTGCGCGCGCCGTTGGGGAGCGACTCGTCCAGACCGGCGGCGATGAGGTACGGTCCGCGCCGGAGCAGCAGATAGTTCGTCTCCCGCCATTTCAGCCCCGCAGCGGTAGCCGCGGGCCTAACCAAATTCAACAACCGTTGGTCGCCCTCCGGCTCGGCCGCCAGCCGGGCCGGGTTTTCATGAAGCCAGGCCACGTGACCTTTTCCCACTTTGACCGGTTTATCCACCGCGTCGAACTGCTTGTCCTGGACACCGAGCTGCGCGAACAGATGTTCGCGTGGCCTCGCAAAATGGTTGTCGTCGGTGTTCCACCATTCGCGGACCCGGTTGTACGGATCGGCGTCATCATCAACGACCACCAGCGCGCCACCCTTTCTGACCCAGTCGGCTAACGGTGCATGGACGTCGGGGCTCAACGGCTTCATGCCTTCATAGGTGAGCAGCAGCAGCCGGAACCCCTCAAGGTAACGCGGGGCCGTCACATTTTCAAGTTGAACAGGCGTAACGGGCAGGCCGCGTTTGAGCAGCGGCAGCGCCAGGCCATAGACGTGGCTTAGATGCGCGTCGCTCCCGCTGGGCTCGCCACGTTGGAACATGAGCGAGTCGCTGACCAGCACGCCCAGACCGCTCGTGCCGCAGTCCCACTCCACCCGCGGCTGGTTCATATCGTTGAGCGCGTTCATCACCGTTTGGAGCTCGCTGGCGTAAGCCGGCGGAATCCCTTTGCGCTCCGTGGCGCTGGCGCGGCGCGGGTATTTGCCGGCAAAGATCCGCTCCGGCCAGGGCGCTACTTCATACCGCGAAACCTCGGGCTGGAAAAGCGACGCGGTCAGTGTGGATTCCCAGTTGCGCCGGTAATCGTCCCAATCGTGGTCCGGGTTGTCTTCTACGGGGTCGTTGAGGTACCAGACGCGGCGACCGGTTGCGCGGACGAGGTTTTGCATCGCGCCGTATTCGAGGAACGCGGTCTCAAAAGTGCGTTCGCGAAGCTGGCCGCGATAAAGGTTCGGCGTCCTCGAGGTGCCGGTCCACACCTGGGCGATATAGCCGTCGCAGCCGTTCAAGCGGGCGAGGCTGGACTCGGGGCTGACGATACGCCAGTGGGCGTAGTTGAGCAGGCTGTGCGTGGGCACGTAACAGCGCACGTGCCGGCCGGTCCGGCGTTTGAAGTCCTGCACGTAGTCAAACACCTGCTGGAGCGCGCGCCGGTATAGGAAATACTTGAGCTTCGAAGCCCGCCATTGAGCGTCCACCGAGCTGTGCGGTGGTTGCCAGTCCTCGTGATAATAGCTCTGCCACTCGCGCTTGAAACCCTCTTCATAGCCGTCCTGCACCCAAAACTCCGGTTCTTCGAGATGGATCGCCTCGGCTCCCGCGTCCAACGCGCGCTGCACCCCGACGCACAGGAACCTGCCGTAATTCGTTCCGGGGCACATGTAGAAGATGTCGGTGCTGTTGCCATGGCGATGCTTGTTGCCGTTGCGCTCCGTCTGCGCCTCGTCCTCGTGGTTCACTCCGTCGAACCGGCCAAACAGATAATCCTGGTACTGGCCCCACGCGACGCCCGTCATGACGTGGATAATATAACCGTGCTCGCGCCAGGCCGCGATACGCTCGGGCAGGCCCTTGTCGATGCCGTATGTGATGGCTACGTCGGAACCGAGGTCCGCCGCGCCGGTCCACGGACGCGAAGTCTGGAAACAGGTCCGTTCCAGCGACCGTTGCGGGTCCGGGGGGAGAACGGCCGGAGCGCCGGCGGCTACGAGTGAGGAAAGCGCGCACGGTACCAACGGCAGGAAACGCATCAAGCGAAGCATCAGGGTTGGATGTATGAAAGCGCGTCCGCATTCAAGCGCAAACCGGAAGACCATTCGCCTGCCCCGCAACAATTGGCCAAACCCACCGCTCAATTGAGTTGCTGGTTCAGGTCTATCCTCCGCGCGGAGGAATTGAGGTATATTCGCACATGCCTACGGCTGAAACGCACGGCTGAAACGCAAGTTGAAAAGGGCTGGGTTTCGCTGCACACTGCGCGCAGTGATGAACGGATTGCGCGTTTTGGCGTTGATGACGGTGGCAGCCGTGTACTGCGGTTGCAGCCGATCCGGCGGCGCCGTCAACACCGCGGCGGTCGATCCCACGGAACCCACCCACGCACAACCGAAGCTGGCAACACTGAGAATCTACGTCGGCACGGAACCGTTAGTGGCTGAAGTGGCGCTGACACCTGAGCAGCTACACACTGGAATGATGTATCGCACCAACCGGCTGGATGAGGACGCCGGCATGCTCTTTCCTCTGCCATACACACAACAGGCCTCCTTCTGGATGAAGCACTGCCCGGTGCCGCTCTCGGCCGCCTACATTGATCCCGAGGGAATTATCCAGGAGATTCATGTTCTCAAGGCCAACGACACGAATTCAGTGGTGGCGGCCTCGGAAAACATTCGGTTTGTACTGGAGTGCTCCGAAGGCTGGTTCGACCGGCATCACATCAAGCCGGGAGTCGCCGTGGCCACCGAACGCGGCCCGCTGATGCAGACGTTCTTCCCGAAACGGTAGCGCCTATGCGAGTCGCGCTGTTGACCACTCTAATTCTGAGGGGTCTCATTTGCGGCGGCGCCGAGCCTCAGTGGAAACACTTGTCCACCTCGACCGGCGACCTACCTCTGCCGGGACCCTCGACCGAACAGACCGGCGCCCTGGTGGCGGACCTGGATAAAGACGGAACCAATGATTTTGTCATCAGCTTCCGCAAAGTCGCGCCAGCGCTGGTATGGTACCGGCGAACGGCGGCAGGTTGGGACCGTTACCTGATGGAGACCAACTTTCTGACGATTGAGGCGGGGGGGGCCGTTTATGACATCGACGGCGACGGCAACCCGGACATTGTCTTTGGCGGCGATTATCAGAGCAGCGAGCTATGGTGGTGGCACAACCCGTGTCCGAAGTTTGACCCAAAGGTTCCGTGGACGCGGCGCACCATTAAGAAAGGCGGCGCGACGCAGCACCACGACCAGGTGTTTGGGGATTTCCTGGGGACTGGCAAGCCCCAGCTGGCATTCTGGAACCAGGGGGCAAAAAAGATTTTTCTGGCAGAAATTCCAGCCGACCCATTGAACGCGGCGTCCTGGCCACTGACAGAGATTTTCTCCGGCTCGGCCGGCTCCGCGCGCAACACCGAGTTCAAGTACCCGGAAGGCATGGCCGCCTGCGATATCGATGGTGACGGGAAAATGGACCTGCTGGCGGGCAACCTATGGTTCAAGCATCGGGGCGGCACAAACTTTGACCCGATCCAAATCGGCAACGTGGGCGGCCGGATTGCGGCCGGCCGATTTAAGCCGGGGAAGTATCCGCAGGTGGTCATCGCGCCGGGAGATGGAGTGGGGCCGCTGCGCTGGTATGAATGCGTCGGCAACCCGGAGCGGACGGAGGATTGGGTCGGCCACAACCTCGTGGAACGCGCCGTTGTGCACGGCCACAGCCTCCAGGTGGCGGACATCGACGGGGACGGCCATCTCGACATCTTTGCGGCGGAAATGGCCAAGTGGACCGAGGAACGTCCGGACCCTGATAACCCACAAGCGACGGCGTGGATTTTTTACGGGGATGGCCAGGGACATTTTCGCACGAGTGTTTTCGCCACCGGCATCGGGTTCCATGAAGCCCGCGTCGCGGATTTGAATGGGGACGGGAAGATGGACATTCTGGACAAGCCATACAACTGGGAGGCGCCGCGGATCGACGTGTGGCTGCAGCGCCCCGCCACAAAGCAGTGAACCAAGAGGGGTTTCGCCTCAAAAGCGCACAAAGGACACAAAATGGGAGTGGCGCAAATCGGACTGGTTTTAAGAGCCGGACCCGCTATTTGTAGCGGATGATGAAAGTCACCTTCTTGCTGACGGTGTTTTTGTGGGCAACCCTCCAGATACTGTGTTCCGCCGCGCAGGAAAAGGAGCCGGTTCATTTCGCCATTTATGGATTAAGCCATGATCACGCAAGCGGGTTCATCCCGCGCACGCGCGGTCGAGAGGACTTTGAGTTGGTCGGGATTATCGAGCCGAGGCAAGACCTGGTTGCGCGCTACGCGCAGCGCTTTCATCTCGATACAAACCTTTTTTGCGCGAGCCTCGAGGAACTTGTGGCGCGGACGAATGTGCAAGCAGTGGCGACTTTCACAAGCACCTTCGAGCACCGGCATGTCGTGGAATTGTGCGCCTCAAAGGGCATCCATGTCATGATGGAAAAGCCGCTGGCCGTGAATATGAAGCATGCCCGGGCGATCGAGGCGGCGGCGAAGAAGGGCAAGGTTCAGATCGTGGTGAATTATGAGACGACGTGGTATCCCGGGAACCAGGCCGCTTATGCACTGGTGCACGAAGAGCACGCGGTCGGCGACCTGCGCAAGCTGGTGATTCATGACGGCCACCGCGGGCCTAAGGAAATCGGGTGTTCCGCGGATTTCCTGGCGTGGCTGACCGACCCGATGCTCAACGGTGGAGGCGCGCTGACGGATTTCGGATGCTACGGCGCCGACCTGATGACGTGGTTGATGGACGGAAAAACGCCGACTTCAGTTTTTGCAGTCACGCAGAAAATCAAGCCCGAGGTCTATCCAAAGGTGGAGGACGAAGCGACCATCGTACTAACCTACCCGAAAGCGCAAGGAATCATCCAGGCTTCCTGGAACTGGCCGTTCGACCGGAAAGACATGGAGCTCTATGGGCGGACCGGCTACGTGCTGGTGCCGCGGCCGGACCTGATGAAGGTTCGCAAGGCCGGAGCGAGCGAAACGGAAGTGACTCCCCCGCCGCTGACCGGCCCACAGTCCGACCCGCTGTCTTATTTAGCAGCGGTGGTGCGCGGCGACCTTCAGCCCGCGGGCCTGTCCTCGCTCGCGGTCAATATGGTCGTGACCGAGATCCTGGACGCCGCGCGGGAGTCGGCGCGCACGGGAAAACGGATTACACTGCCGTAACCTGACCGCACCCGCCGGCAGGAGCAAGCGCCGACATCCGTCCCGCAGCCGCGCCCGTTCTTATCTCTGTGCGAGCACTGGGGCGGTGCCAGATGGGGGAGGGACCAACCCCGACGAGACCAACACCTCCGCGGTGGCCTTGCCCATCTCGCGGCAGCAATCCCTCAACTCCCTGCGAAACATTTCGGCGTCACCCCCGACCCAGGCCTTGAGGGGCTTTCCGGCGCTGCGGTAGGCAACTGGAAAGGAGTAAAGCTCCTGGCCGTCGCTTTTCCGGATGAGCTCGACCTGCGCCTCGAAGGATAATGCCAGGCGCGAACGGAGGCCCGGCATCCGCGCAAGCCTGGCTTGGACGAGATGAATCTCCAGGGCGGTCCCGGCCCCGCGGGCTGTCAAAGGACCCGTCCCCGGCTCGGAGTTGGCGAACCCGGACGGTGTCAAGTGATACGAGCACTGGATGAGGAGCGACTCATTGGCTCCCGGCATAAGGAGCGGGTCTTTGACGAGCGCGATTGACTGCGAGGTCCGCGGCGCCAGCGCGCGCGCGACAGCGTCAGCGAGGATCTGGTGCGGCTGCATGCGACGAGCGACCGTCTTCAAGTTCCGCTCGGCCAATTCCAGTTCTTCTGAATCATGAGGGCGCAACAAGCCAACGGTCTGTTCCCACAAGCCGAACGGGACAGCCGCCAAGCACGCCACGGCCTGAACGACGGCGTTCCGGTCGTTCTCCAAGCCGCCGAGGAGCCACTCGGTTTCGGTGCTAGCTTCGGCGATTGCTTCTTCTTTGGCCGGCGGCCGCTGAATCAGCAAATCGGACATTGCCCGTCCGGAATAGATTTCCAAGGAGCCGTTATCAGCGGCGCGGAGAACGGTAAACTCGATGCCTGGCACCCTATCTTCGTTGGCGAGTTCGCGATCAGGGCGGCTGGTTCTAAAGCTTGCTTGGGCCAGTCTTGTGTGGATAGACCGACTTGAATTGGCGCTCAGGTTTGAAGACGTGAACACGGCAGGCGAGGGTCCGACCCGGACAGGCCTCCCGGCGGGCGCGACGAAAAGATCTTGTGCCATTTGTTCGGCCAGGGCCCGGTAGCCGGTTTGCGCAACCGATTCGAACCCGCCGGCCCGCGCCCAATCGATGAACATCGCCTCGTCGCTGTGGAATTCGTAATGCCGGTCGAAGACGACTGCGCGGTCAGCGGCGCGCACCACACTCGCCCGCGCTTTCATGCACAGGGCGTATGTGTTATCGCCGGTGCCAGCTCGCTCTAACCGGAGGGACTCGACAGTGGTTTGTACCACCGCACTAACCAGTTCAGAACTTTCACCGGGCGCCGCTGCGGGCGCCAGCGGCAGCAAACGACGTCGGGTCTTCTCGCCGGCGCACTGGAGCAACAACTCCCGGAGGCGCTCCTGGCCGGCCATTGAGCGCATCGCCTGCGTCAGCTCCTCATCTGCTTCGGCGAGTTTCTCCGCCGGTAGCCGGCGGTGTCCCGCGCTCAGCGCGCCATAGCCGGCGGCAAACGGCGCGAGCACAAACTCAACGGCACCAGCGGCCGCCTCCAATTGGGGATGGATAAGGTTCGGAGTCGTGAGAATTGCCCGAGCCGCGCGGGCAGCCCCTTCGCCGGCTGATTCGAGCCGGCCCTGGCCAGGCTTGAAGCTGAAACTCGCAGGCTCGAGCGACGAGGTGAACGCAAGCGAGCCGGGCTCGAGCCGGAGCAAGACGAACCAATGCTCAGGGCCACGATCGTTGAGTGGCGACTTGCTTGTGGCGCATCCCGCGGCAACAACGACGATTGCCGATAACCCCATTAAGCTATATCGAACCCGGAATGGAGTCCGACTGCGGCGACGAAAACCATTCGTTTTCATAGAACGTGTGGAGCGGGTGAAGACGGGACGGCTTCCTGGGAAAGAATCGACTTTCGTTTCGAGACTTCGATTACGAGCACCCAGGCAGTCCAATCGCGTTCACTCACCTGCTGAGGCCTTGGATTGCACGAGCGCTCAAACGTTTGCTCCACCGAGCCAAGCTCGGTCCGGTGTCCAGGATTCGGCTTGTAACCCAGGACGAACAGGGAGAAGCCTGGGTTGATGCCGAAATTCAAATTGTAAGTGATAAGCCCCAGGCCAAGGGAACCTTGCCTGCGAAAGGTCTCCCGCCCAACCCTAAGGTTATGCACTACGTATTCGCCATTCCTGTAAACTGTGACGGGCAGATACATGCCTGGCTCAGTCCGATCGATGACACGTCGAAACTCCCGAAGGCGCGTCACGGGTTTATGATCGAGTGCGACGACCAGGTCGCCTTCACGCAGTCCTGCCAGCCGGGCAGGCGTGTTCGTGCTGAGGGCGAGAACGAGCAGGCCTGCTTTCTGAGTGTGCCGGAGCGGCTCGGGGAACGCGTTAACGGTATCGCTGGGACTAAATAGCCTGGGCACGTGGGCCTGCTTGTATTCGCCGCCGACCCAACCGCGTGCAAGCGCGCGCGGCTTTTCCTTGTTCCCAGCGCAACCGGCTAACAACACCGCCAATGCGCCTAAGAACACTGTCGCTGCTACCGGACTACCTCTTTGCGAGAAACGTCCCTTTTCGGTTCCTTCCTTTATTGTATGCATAACGTAACATGAACACTTTCCTCTCTTGAAACCGATTATCGAGCGCCGGAACCCTGGTCGTCAGTGTGAGTAGGCATATCAAGCACCGCATCTTGCTGCCTCCGCTGCTCGAGCAGATGCCATATCCATACAACCGCGGCGACCCACAAAGGAATCAGAGCGCAGGACCAGTTCGGGGTAGAGCTGTAGCCGACGTTGGCGGAGTGAGGGAGGATCCGGCAATAGCCGAAGAAGCTTTGCAGTGAGCAACAGGCGCAGGCCAGCAGCGCCCATTTCCGGCCGGCCGCGGACCGGTGTGCCAGCCAGCAGAACAGGGCCGTAATCAGCGCGATGGCCAGGCAGCACGCCGCCCGGCTGGCGCCGACGAGAACCCCAAACCCCGGTCCTCCGTCCGCCAAAACAGCCCATTCGTCCGCCGACACCCAGACCCTGACCAAGCCGAACGCTACAGCCACGCCGAGCAGGGATCCTGCAAAGGTTGCTGGTATCGGCAAAAGGCAAAAGCCGAGGACGCGATGACGGCCCAACCAGGAGGATTGCCGCAGCATGCGCGCTACCCGGTCCGCGAGAACAGCGGGTTCCCCCAGGCGCTGGTCTGCGCGGGCTTCGGCTTCGGCTTCGGACAATCCCTCCTGGAGGGCAGCCTGTTTGAGATCCTCGTGATGGTCCGCCAGCTCGCGAACCCGGCGCTGCAATTGTCCGGCGGGACACCCCAGCTCCTGCAACCGCCGCTCGAAAACCCGGATGGCCGGTGCGTTAGGCATGTTCCGGCCCCATTACCAGCGCGATACCGGAGGCGACGCGAGTCCACTCAGCGGACAACGCTTCCAACCGCTTCCGGCCGCGCGCGGTGAGCTGATAATAGTTCCGGCTGCGGCCGTCCACTTCCTTGCGGTGGCTGGCCACGAGCTTCTCGCTCTCGAGATAATGCAAATAAGGGTAGATGCAGCCTTCGCCGAAAGAAAAGATCTCATCGGTCTGGCTCTGGATGGCCTTGACGATTTCATAGCCGTACATTTCGCGGCGCGAGAGCAACTTTAAGACCAGCAACTCCGGTACGCCGTTCAAAAAGCTTGGATTGGTTTTTGACATTACGGGAGCGATATACCTCACGATGAGAGGCATGTCAACATCAAACTGTGAGGTATTTAACTCACTTCCCCGCCGCGTGCGCGGCGACGGCTGAGCCAAGGCGAAAAACTTCGTCCGGGTCCCAGCGGACCTCGCCGTCGGGGCTTCCCCGACGGGCTGACTGGAAAGCGTCCAGCAGGGACACGGCTAGAAAAGCGGCACCGGCAGCGCTGGGATGAAGCCGGTCCTCCTGCAGCAAACCGACTGTGGTGCCGGCAGGCAAAGTATGGCCGTGGACCCGCACGGCCCGATTGGCCAGTACCGAGCGCATGATGACGGACAGGGGCAGAATCGTGACCTGGCGCCGGGTAGCCGCCCACTCTTTTAACCGCCGGTTGGCGGCGGCCAGCGCTCGGGGGCTGGGGATTTGCTCCGCGGTAAGCTGGCGGTTGACCGCTGCGGAGGCATCGGGGAGGTCGCCGAGCACGAGAGGGCATTTGAAGGATTCAAGGAGCTTGAGACCCTCGTTGAAGCGCTGCAACCGCGCGTCATCAGTGCTCCCGTCGCCATAGCAAAACCAAAAGAGGAAATCGAGGCCGAGAACGAGGGTGGGTTGAGCCTTGAGCGCCTCGTCGATTTGCTTGCGCGAGGCGGGTTCCGGTTGGAGGAAGACGAACGCGCTGGCCAGGTTTCGCGCCGGCTGGTGCGGAACTGCTAGCGCGGCGTCCACGTAACGGTTGAGGCGATAGCGAGCGGTGTTAGGTCCGCCGAAGGGCTCGGATTCGGTGAACCCGGCGGTCACGCTGGCCCCGATGAGGAAAATGCGTTGCCAGGCAGAATTGGTGGCGGCGGGTTTCGGAGGCGGCGAGCTCGAGTCGAGGGCTGGCCGGTCCGGCGTTGAAGTCGAACCCGTCGCAGTGGCCAGGAAGGCGAGCCAGTACGCGCCCATCATCCCGACTCCTATGGAAAGGCCGCAGGACGAAATGAATGACCTCGAGCGCATGGGGCGAGTTAAGAGCGGACATCGTGCCATCGCAAGCGGTTTTTGACGGAGGAGTTCGGGCGGCGCACGACAGATTTCTTCCAGTGCTCCCTCCTGCCACATAAATGCGGCGTTCCGAAAGCGGCCGGGACGCCGCTTTTATGCGGCAGAGAAGAATTTGTCCGGCTCGTGATTCGGGGACTCGTCGACGAGGGTACGGTTGATCTCCCACCGCAGGGTGCTAGACTCTCATTGTGACAACCCAACCGAACAGTGCTATCGTTTTTCCAACCTCGAATTAAGGCGCATATCATGAAGACGAATTGCCTCAGCCGCCGCCAGTTTCTGGAACGTTCTGCCGCGGCCACCGGCGCGTTGCTATTAACCTCCTATGCCTCGCTGGCGAAGCCTGCCGCGAAACGCACGGCGGTGGACCAGGTGGCGCTTGGCAAGACGGGGCTCAAGCTCAGCCGTCTCGGTTTTGGCACCGGCAGCAACAGCGGCCACGTGCAGCACGATCTCGGGCAAGACGGGTTCAATCGGCTGATTCGGTATGCCTACGACCAGGGCATCACCTATCTGGATTGCGCCCAGAGCTACCAGACCTTCGAGTGGATCGGCCGCGCGATTAAAGGTCTCCCTCGAGAGAAGCTTTTCATCCAGTCCAAGATCCCCGGCAAGCCGGAGAAAGTGCTCGAGGCCATCGACCATCATCGCAAAGTTTTCAACACGGATTACGTCGATAGCCTGCTCATTCACTGCATGGTCAAAGAGGGCTGGACGGAGGACTACGAGCGGATCATGGACGCGTTCGATGAGGCCAAGCACAAGAAATGGATTCGCGCCAAGGGCGTTTCCTGCCACAGCCTGCCCGCGCTTCGCGCGGCGACGTCCTCGCCTTGGACGGAGGTGCATCTCGTGCGAGTGAATCCACAGGGCAACCATATCGACGGGATGGAACAGACCTGGGACAAACCGGGTCACGATATCGCCCCGGTGCTTAGCGAGTTGGCCGCCATGCGCGCCCAGGGCCGCGGCGTCATCGGCATGAAGATTATCGGCAACGGCGAGTTCACCCTGGCGGAAGACCGGGAAAAATCGATTCGTTATGCCATGTCGCGCCCCGAACTGGACGCGATTGTCATTGGCTTTAAGAACACGGGGGAGATTGACGAAGCCATTAAGAGAATGAATAGCGCGCTGGCAGAAGCGGCGTGAGCCCGGTTTCAATTTTGTTGCTCGAGCCGGCGCACAGCCCGAGACTGGCTTCGTGGCGTCCGATTCCAAACGAGTTTTTTCAGTTTCAGTGCGCGAACTGGTGGAGTTCGCGCTGCTAGAGGGCGATCTGGGGGGGGGGCGCGATTTTGTTGGACCGAGCCGAGCGCTCGCAGGGATTCGGGGCCACCAAAAAGTCCAGCGCTCCCGTCCAGCCGGCTACCAAAAGGAGGTCCCGCTCGCGCATGAAATAGAGGATGACGGGTTTATGCTGCGGATTCAGGGCCGCATCGACGGGCTGCTGGCGGAAACGGACCTGGCGCTGGTAGAAGAAATCAAAACCGTACAAGGCGGTTGGGACGGCGCAGCTGACCCGCTACATTGGGCGCAGGCGAAGATTTACGCGTTCATCTATGCCCGCGAGCATGAACTCAAACGGCTTGCCATCCAGCTGACATACCTAAACCTGCAGACCGGCGAGGTGATTGAGTTCCGCCAGCAGTTTAACTTTTCTGAGCTATCCACGTTCTTCGAGCATACGGTCGCCATTTACCTGAGCTGGGTGCGGGAGCGGTACCGTTGGTGCCAAGACCGCGACGAGTCCATTCGCACACTCGCGTTTCCGTTCACCAGCTACCGTCCGGGCCAGCGGGAACTGGCAGTGGTAGCGTACCGGGCGTTATCGCGAGGCGGGCGCCTGTTCCTGGAAGCGCCCACAGGCATCGGCAAGACGGTGTCGGTTCTGTTCCCGGCAGTGAAGGCGCTGGGGGAAGGCAAGCTCGAGCGGTTGTTCTACCTGACGGCGCGGACCGTGGGCCGGGCGGTTGCGGAGAAGGCCTTCACCGACCTGCGGCGCGCCGGTTCCCGGTTACGCACGTTGACGCTGACCGCCAGGGAAAAGATTTGTGTGCAGCAGGGCCACCCCTGCGACCCGCAGACTTGTCCTCTAGCGCGCGGTTACTACGACCGGAATAAGCCCGCCATGCGTGAAGCCCTGGCGCAGGAGGAAATCACCAGACAGGTGCTCGAGACCGTCGGCCGGCAACACCAGGTTTGTCCCTTCGAGCTTTCCCTTGACCTGTCGATCTGGGTGGATGCCGTCGTCTGCGATTACAATTATGTCTTCGATCCAAAAGTCTATTTGCGAGGCCACTTCGCCGAGGGCGGCGGCGATTACGCGTTTCTGGTCGATGAGGCGCATAATCTGGTGGACCGGGGGCGGGAGATGTTTTCGGCCGAACTGGACGGAGCGGAGGTTCAGCAGACCAGGAAGGCGTTGAGAGGGGCGCTGCCACGCTGCGCCAGGACGCTCCAGAGGCTGAACTCGGCAATGCGAAAAGCCTGCGGCTCGGCGGCGCCAAGCACCGAATCGGTCGAGCCCTCGGATCCGGCCCTCGAGCTTAACCTGTTTCCTTCGGAGGTGGCGAGCGGCGACTCGACTGGCGCGGCGTCAGCGGGAGTTGCAGCCGCCGCCCCGGCAGGCCAAACGAGCAAGGAGTTTCCAAGCGACCTGCTCCCGGCCCTGGACGATGCGCTCAAGGAAGCCGAAGCGTGGCTGGCCCGGAACGAAGCCGCAGAGTTCCGGGAGGCGTTGCTGGAGTTTTATTTCTGTTTGTATTCGTTTCGCCGGACGGCTCAGTTGTACGACGAGCATTATGTGACAATTCTCAAACGCAACCGCTGGTCCGCTCGCGTTCGGTTGTTCTGCCTGGATCCGTCGTACTTGCTGCGGCAAGCGCTGGAGCGAGGCAAGGCAGCCATCTTCTTTTCGGCTACACTGACGCCGATGGATTATCACCGCGAGCTGCTGGGGGGCAGCCCGGAAGATCCGGTGTTGCAGTTGTGCTCGCCCTTTCCGCCGCAGAATCTCGCGGTGTTGGTGCAGGATCGTATCCGCACCCATTTTAAGGCGCGTGCCGGAACGTTGGTGGAGGTGGCCCAGACAATTAAAGCGGCGGTCGCAGGGCGGCACGGCAATTATCTCGTTTATTGTCCTTCTTATCAGTATCTGAACGCGGTCCATGCGCAGTTCCAGCATTTGGACCCAGTAACGCGGGTGCTCGCTCAGCGCCCCAGCATGAGCGAAGGCGAACGCGAGGAGTTTCTGGCGGCGTTTACGGTAGCGCATCGTGGAACGCTCGTCGGGTTCGCGGTGATGGGCGGGATTTTCGGCGAGGGCATTGACCTGGTGGGGGAGCGGTTGATTGGCGCGATCATCGTGGGGGTCGGCCTGCCCCAGCTCTGCGTCGAGCGTGACCTGATCCGGGACTATTTCCAGGAAAGAGCCGGCGCGGGATTCGATTACGCCTACACTTTTCCCGGAATGAACCGGGTCTTGCAGGCAATCGGAAGGGTGACCCGGTCGGAAACCGATCGCGGGATCGTGTTGTTGGTAGATGCGCGGTTTGGGGAAAGCCGCTACTTGCGGCTAATGCCCCCCTGGTGGCGGACCGCCCGGGTCCGGAACGTCAACGCAATCCAGGAGACAGTGAACCGGTTTTGGGGAGAACAAGCTGTGAGCGTTTAGGATTTCTTTTGACGCGGGCCGAAATAGGCGTAAGTTCACTGTCAATGTCCATTAAGCCTCAACTGAAGTCACCGAATACGCGCGGCGCAGACGCGTACCGGCCGGCTTACTGGCGGCGAGTCGTCGATATGCGGCGCCATGACGGCGGTTGGGGTTCAGAGTCTCCTTAATGTAGAATACCAGATTTTTGAAACCCACCCGCTGAAAAGCCGGTGGGTTTTTTGTTTGCTTCCGGCTCAAGGCAAACCACTGAAACGAATCTATGAACGAGACGCAAGCCAGCCTGAGAGAGTCCCTGCGGGCGCTGCCGCGGGGGGCCTGGATTCTCTTTTTCGGCACCTTTCTGAATAAGTTCGGCACGTTCGTGCTGCCATTCCTCGCCATCTACATGACAGGCCTGGGCTATACGCCAGCGCAAGCAGGCCTGGCGATCGCGGCGTATGGGGTCGGCACACTGGGCGCCTGTGTGCTGGGGGGACACCTGGCGGACCGCCTGGGCCGCCGCAAGACCATTGTGTTATCGATGTTCGCGGGCGCGGCGGTGATGTTGTGTCTCTCGCAAGTGCATAGTTTGCCCCTGATCGTGTTGTTTTCGGCCCTGGTAGGATTGGCAGGTGAACTGTATCGGCCGGCGAGCAGCGCCCTGCTGGCGGACCTGGTGCCGGCCGGGCAGCGGGTGACCGCGTTTGCCGCTTACCGGATGTCGTTCAACGCCGGCTGGGCGTTTGGCCCGGCGACCGCCGGGCTGCTGGCCAAACACTCGTTCCTGTGGCTTTTCGTGGGGGACGCCGCCACTTCGATCCTTTACGGTTTGGTGGCGTGGTTCGCGCTGCCGTCCGGATTGCGCGGCACTCAAACAGAAAACTCTTTGCTGGAGACGTTCAGGGTGGTGCGTGAGGATAAACGCTTCCGCCAGGTCTTGTGCGCGTCGCTGGCCGTCGGCCTGGTATTTGTGCAGGTCTTCTCGACCATGAGCCTGCAGATCACCCGCAGCGGGTTCTCGGCCTCCACTTATGGGCTGGTGGTTTCCCTGAACGGTGCGCTGGTTGTGCTCTGCGAGCTGCCCTTGACAACCATCACCAAGCGGTTCCCTGCGCGCCGGATTATGGCGCTGGGGTATCTGCTAATCGGCGCCGGGTTTGCGTCGAACGTGCTCGAGCGCTCGCTGCCTCTGCTCGCGCTCACGACCGCCACGTTCACGCTGGGGGAGATGATCAGCATGCCCGTGGGCGGCGCCTACGTGGCGGACCTGGCGCCTGCGGCGCAACGGGGCCTCTACATGGGAACGTACGGGATGGTTTGGGCAGTGGCGTTTGTGTGCGGTCCAAGCCTGGGGATGCTGCTCTTTTCATCGAGCCCGATTCTCTTGTGGACGTTGTGCGGGGTCCTGGGTGTATTGGCGGCGGGCCTCATCTCGGCGGAACCGGGCAAGCAAACGGTGCTGGCGGGCGGCGGACCTGCCGCAGCGAAGACGATGTAGAGGTATGTCGGGGCCTCAGGTCGTTTGTTGGTAGGGTTCGGCGATCAAATCGTAGTCAGTGTGTCCGACCACTGTCACGGTGGCGAATTCACCGGGCGGCAATTGGCCATGAACATAGACCCGGCCGTCGATATCCGGCGCGTCTGCCTCTCCGCGAGCGACCAGGTACCGGCCCTTGAGCCGGGCGGTGTGTTCGTCCGGTCCCCGCAACAGGCCGTGTTCCCAGGAGCTGATACGGGCGCCTTTCAGTTCCCGCGCACTGGCCGCTTTCTCCACCAACACCCGAATGGCCCGGCCGACGAACGATTCCGAAACCTCCGCTGCGACTTCGTGCTGAACCGCCATTGCGCGCTGACGGCGTTGGCGCTTGAGCTTGTCCGGCAGCTGGCCGGCCATTTTGCCCGCTCGCGTGCCGTCCTCCTGCGAATAAGCAAAGACCCCCAGCCGCTCGAACCTTGTAGCGCGGATGAAGTTCAACAGCGTCTCGAAATACTCTTCGGTCTCGCCGGGAAAACCGACGATGAACGTTGTGCGCAGCGCGATGCCCGGCACGCCCGACCGGATGCGCCGCAACAAATCTACGATATACTGCCGCGAGGTTTCGCGGCGCATTCGTTCGAGCATGCTGTCATGGATATGCTGCAAAGGAATATCCACGTACCGCGCCACCTTGGGACACTCAGCTATTGTCCGAATCAGCTCGTCCGTCCAGTGGGCCGGGTGGGTGTAGAGCAGGCGGAGCCAAAAGTCTCCCGGCAGCGCGTTCAATTCACGCAGCAGGCTGCAAATCGTCGTCGCCTCGGCCGGCAGCGCTTTTACGGTGGCGTTGAATCGGTCCGGCGTGGCGATGGCGCGGCTGTGGTTGGGCCGCAGGTCGAGTCCGTAGTAGGTCGAGTCCTGTGAAATAAGGTTCAGCTCCTTCACGCCGTCGGCCACCAGGGTTTTCGCTTCAGCAACAATGTCCGCCTGCGACCGGCTGCGGTGCGAGCCGCGCATCCGGGGAATGATGCAGAAGCTGCACGGATGGTTGCAGCCCTCGGCGACTTTGACGTAGGCGAAATGGCGGGGCGTCAGCCGGAAACGCGGCGTCGCGTAGTCCGGGATATAGTGAGGACGGAGGTTGACCTCAATTGCCGGGGTGAGTGAGGCGTCAGGGAGAACGTGGTGCGCGATGCGTGATGCGTGATGCGGACTCCCCGACCGGCGACCTTGGACTTTCGACTTGAGACGTGAGGCTTTGGACTTTGGACTTTGGACTTTGGACTTTCTTCGATCGAGCGCTTCCCGGACGATCTCGGTCACACGAGCGACCTGATCAATGCCCATGAACGCATCCACCTCGGGAAGCAGTTTCGGGAGTTCGTCACGGAAGCGTTGCGGCAGGCAACCGGCGACGACCAATGCCTGGCCCCGGTTTTTTGCCTCGCGCACCTGCGCCGATTCCAAAATCGTGTCGACGCTTTCCTCCTGGGCGGAGTCGATGAAGGAACAGGTGTTGACGATCACCACGTCGGCCCGCTCGGCCTGGTTGGTAATTTCGACTCCGTCTTTCAGCAGTGTCCCGAGCATGATTTCGCCATCCACCAGGTTCTTGGCGCAACCGAGTGAAATCAAACCCACCTTCAAAGAGCGCGCTGCGGGTTCTCTCTTCATTTATGATCCATGATTTGCCGGAGAAGAGGTAAGGAGTCTCCGATCTTCCGCCAGAACGCAAGGTGTACCGAGGATTTGAGACTCCTTACGTTGTCTCCTAGAATGATACAACACGTTCTTAGCCGTTGGCAGTGGTTTGCGGCGGGGCATTCGTGCCTGGGGTGGCGGGCGCAGCGGGTTCGGGTCCTATACCGAGCTTGGTGCGCAAGGTGGCGCGAAGGACGGCGGGCAGGCCGTTCTCCTGATCGAGCATACGGTTCAGGATCTCCCGCTTTATCTCTTCGAGAGCCGGCAGTGCGATGGATTCGCCTCGCGCGGTCGTTTTGCTCGCGTATGTGTCACGAACCTTGCCGGCGAGCATCTCATAACCGGCGGCGCGCTCGTCCTCGCCGACCGCCATGCTGGTGTAAGCGCGGACCAGGAGCCCTTCGATCGCGGCCTTCACGCGATCGCGGCTCGTCTCGCCGATATCTTCCTGGATTCGCTCGAAAGCGTACTCGTCTACTGTGAGTGTCGAAGGGAAAGCCGTCGGGGAACTATCAAGCATGCTCCGATTGGGGTATTTGATTCCCAAGTACTTCCACCAGTAGGCTGCGTTGGCGATACGATTGTTCGAGTACAGGAAATAAACAGCGTCGCGAAGGAAGTTCCGGTGGGCCTTCGAGATATTTTCGCGATTATTCGGGTCGTCCTGGTAAGCCTCTTCGTAGGCCGCGCTGACCTTGGGGATAATGTCCAGGTTAGGTCCGAGATCGATCTTTACGACCGGATTGTTGACCAAATGTCCCCTTTGGAAGCTCAATTGCATGGATTGATAGATCACCCGGCGCAACGTGATGAGGTCGTCCGCTTTGATCTTGCCTGGGTTTTCTTTGGCCTTCTCCAAGCCCAGGGCCGCCCAATAGATGGCGTGCGCTTCCGGGAGCCGCCACTCCAGCGGACCGTAACGCTCGTCCACTTGCTTCATGAATTCGGGGTCCATCTTGTAGCGCTCGCGGAGCACCCGGGCGCGCTGCTTCTGGTCGGCGGTCTGCGGATGGATCAGTTCATCAAAGTTGGCAGGCTTATTGCCGAATACCTTGTTCATTTCGTCCCGCCATTGGACCTTGTAATAGACGTTCGCGTCATCCAGGTTGGCGCCCATCTTGTGCTGGAAGAACCATGCCAGCTCCCGGTAGATAAGCGTTTCGTTGGGGTTGTAGCGCAGCCCTTGGTCGCGGAGCAGCTCGATGCCCTGTTCGACCCAGCGCCAACGGTCGCCGTAGTCCTTGAACTTGACGGAGATGTTATAGGCCATGTTCCAGGCCTGATTCACCCACACCTGCACGAAATTGGGCTCGAGTTTCGTGATCCAATCGGCCAGTTGGGCCATCTCGAAAAACTTGTCGTCATCCTGCAGGTCGTTGGCGCGAATCCAAAGCGCGTTGGAGATCAGCCCGCGGAATCCGCCCAGGGCAACTGTGGTGAACGCAAGGACGGGCGGGGCATTCTCCAGCGGCTCGACCCGCGTAAGGCCCAACCGGTCCCGGTCGCGATTCAAGGAGGATTGCACCTGGGAAACCGCGACGAGCAAGGTGGCCCCCAATACTAGCAGGAGGACTTTTTTGACCTTTGGGCTCATCAATGGGTTCCTTGCGCGGTGGCCAGTTCGCGGCGGGTGAAGACGACCATGCCCAGAACGGCGGCGGCGCCGCCGAGCAGCCCGACAATCTGGCCGAACGCCAGTGCCAGCTCGCTCCAGGTGATGCTGCGACCGGCGCTGAGAGACTCCACGGGCGAGAATCCCTTTGCCAGGTTGATGATTTTAAGCGCCCCCTTGAATGCCGGAATGACCACAACGTCGGCCGGCGACCATCCCTTCGTTCCCTTCTCGGCATTGTAATCCGCGATCGTACCCTCGGAGACGGCATTGGCCATCGTGCCGCTGGACAAGACCATCGAAAGGAGGCCCAGGGAAAAAAAGGCCGCGACCGGGAACGAAAGAAAGCTGGCGGAGGCCAGACCCACGGCGGCCAGCAACGCCATCCAGCAAAGGATAATGCCTAGGCCGCGGGCGAAATTCATCCCGAAGCCGCCCTCGCGGTAGAGCACCTCGATGCCGTCTTCGAGCGGGACCAGCAGCGTGGTGTTGTTCGGGTTGCCGAAGGTAACGGTCAAAACGCCGTCCGCATCGAACAGGTTGGGAGCGATCTGGAACTCGTGGAACGTATCGGGTGCCAGGCTCATCATTTCATCGCCCCCCCAAAGGGCAGTCTTATTCGGCACGCCCACAGCCCAAACGCCGCCGAAGGTGCCAGAGGGGCTCTTTTCCGCGGAGTTGAACTTGATGCGCAGGTAGATCGGCTGGTCGCGCAGCCGGTACCGCGCCAGGCCGAGGTCAATTTCCCAGGTGCGCGAGTAGCCCGGCGGAACGATCTGAAACTCCGCCTTGACCTGTTCACGGATTTGCTTCCGCACGTCTGCCAGGCTGTCCTTGTCCAGTGGGTATTTCTTGAGCCGTTCCTTGACCAGGCGTTCCGTGGCGGCCTCGATCTCCTGGGCGTGGCTCCGCGGTTTCGCCGAGCCGCGCGCGACCAGTACCTCGTTGTGTAGGATTTTCTGCTCGCTGGCGGGCAGGCCGTTGGCCCGCCACATGAGCAATCCGTAAACGCAGACACCGGAGAGCGCCAGCAGCACCGCGTTCAGCGACAGGATGCCGAGCCATTTGCCCAACCAGATTTGCCAGCGGGCGATGGGCTTCACGGCGACTACCTGCATCTGACAGTCCTCGATGTCGCGTGCCAGGGTGCCACAGGCCAGCCAAAGGGTGGACAGGCCCAGCAACGCGCTGAGCGTAGTCAGAGTGTAGGTCAACAAGATCTGCGTAAAGCCCCGGGCGGTGCCGTCGTCTTTAATCATCAGGGGCAACACCACGACCGAGGCGAGTAGCAACACCGCTACCACCAGGAACAACCTGAACCGGAGCGCGGCTTTCCAGGTTAACCAGCAAATGGCAAACAGGCGCTGCATCTCAATCAAACGGTTGATTCCGCGGCAGGTTGGCGTCAGTGGAAACGCGAGCGCGTCGCCGGCTTAGTTCAACACGCATCTTCATGTTATCAGCGCAAGCAGCCCCGTTCGGGGCTTACATCACTTGGGTTTTCCCAACAGGGACGACAGCTTCTCATTTGCCTTTTCAAGCTCCGCTGCGTTTGCCGGTTCGGAGGACGGCCTCACCACCGGGGCTGCGGGCTCACCCGACCTGGTTAAGGCCTCAAGTTTCTTCTGGTCCACACTGGGTGTGGCTGGGGCCGGGGGAGCGGGTTTCGCCGGGGAGGCGGCGAGGCGCTCGAGGAGCCTGTCGCCGCTCGGGGCGGCCTTGCCTTCGCCGCGCAGGTAAGCCGCGACCCGGGCGCCGGACATGGCGCCGGAGGTTTCGGCGGCGGCTTGGCGGGCCTTCTGCACCACCTGGAGGAAATAGCTCTCAAGGTTTTGCGTCGGCGTGTCGATCTGGACTTTGTCCTCGGCGACGTCTTTGCGAATGAGCTCCAGCACCCGTTCCATCGTAGGGCGCGGCAACGCGGGTGTTGTGATGCGGATCGCATCCGGCGTGGCCAGCAAGTCCTTCAATCTACCCATCGCCTGGATTCTGCCGCCATAATAAATCACCACCCGGTCGCAAACGTCCTCTACGTCGGCCAGCAAATGGCTGCTCAGAATCACGGTCTTGCCCCGGCGCGCGAGCGCGACGATGAGGTCCTTCACCTCCCGGCAGCCAATAGGGTCGAGGCCGGAGGTTGGCTCGTCCAGGATCACTAAATCGGGATCATTGATCAGCGCCTGGGCCAGGCCGATGCGCCGCTGCATGCCTTTGGAGAACTCGCCGACCGCCCGCGAATGCGCCTGGCTCAGGCCAACCATTTCGAGCAATTGTTCGGTCCGTTGCCGGCGGTCGCTTTTGGGCAGTTCGAAGAGATTCCCGAAAAACTGCAGCGTCTCGTATGAATTCAGATAGCGGTAAAGGTAGGATTCCTCCGGCAGGTAACCAATCCGGGCCTTGGTGGCGACATGCCGCGGCGAGTGGTCGAACACTTGGATATGGCCCTTGGTGGGGTAGAGCAGCCCCAGGAGCAGTTTCACAGTGGTGGATTTGCCCGAGCCGTTCGGTCCCAGCAAACCAAACACCTCACCGCGCCGCACTTCAAAATCAACATTGTCCACCGCCCGAGCTTTGGGCCGGCCCCAGAAATCTTTGAAGATCTTGGTCAGACCACGGACCGAGACCACTACTTCGCCGTTTGAAGACGGAACGGCCTCCGAGCCTGGAGCTCGAAGTGCGGGGTGCGGAGCGGGATTGGTTAGTGTCACAGACGTCAACTCAGAAGCGCTCATAATATCAACGTAAACACGGGTCGGGGCCTCAGCAAGGCACGGGGCTTGACGAGGCACGCGTTTTGGCGCCGTGCGTCCTTCGCGCGTCGCACTTCATCATGCTGCCATTGTTGGCGCCAGCTCGGGCTTGGGCGTTGGGCCGGAGGTTCCGGGCCAGGTGGGCTGCGGCGCCACGGGCGCAGGATGGTAATGTTCAAGCTCTTCGCCCTTGCGCACCAGCCGCGCGCTGTTAAACACGACGATGAGTGAGCCGGCAGTATGCATGGCGGCGGCTAGCACCGGCGGCACTTTACCCAGCGCCGCGAGGGTCATCCCTCCGATGATGAACGCCACGCCGAAAAGGAAATTCTGGTTGATGACGCTGCGGGTGCTGCGCGATAACTTTACCAGGAATGGCACGCGCCGCAGGTCGTTGTTCATCAGCGCTATCGTGGCGCTGTGGATGGCCACCTCGCTGCCTGCAGCCCCCATCGCGATGCCGATATCACCCGCTGCCAGCGCCGGGGCGTCGTTCACGCCGTCGCCCACTACGGCCACCTTGTATCCTTTGGCCCTCATCCCGCGAACGAACTCGACCTTATTCTGCGGCAGGCACTCGCCTTTGGCTTCCTCGCACCCGATCTCCAGCCCCACCCGCGTCGCCACTGGCTGGCGGTCGCCCGAAACCATCGCGATGCGGCGCACCCCGCTTTCCTTCAATTCAACCAGCGCCTCCCGGGCTTCCGGGCGAGTCTGGTCCTGCAAGCCGACCCAGCCAATGCACTGGCCACCCTGCGCCACGAAAATCAGGCTCCAGCCCTCGGTTTCATTCAGATCCACCGATTTCAGGAAATCTTCCTTCACACCGTTGTCGCGGAGCCACTGGGCCCGTCCGACCAGCACCTGGTCGCCATTGACCTGTGCTTTGATGCCGCGCCCGGCGGCCTCGGTGAAGTCTTTCGGCTCGATGAGCGGAACGCCCGCTTCGGCGGCGAGCTGGGCCAGCGCCTTGGCGGTGGGATGATTGCTGTATTTCTCTGCGGACGCAGCAATGCGCAATAGCTCGGCGGGTTTGGTTTCGCTCAGCGGCGCGAGGCGGCTGACGGCCAGTTCGCCGGTGGTCAACGTGCCGGTCTTGTCGAAGACGAATGCGTTGATTTTGGCAGCCAGCTCGATGTCGGCGACGTTCTTGATGAGGATACCCAGGCGAGCTGCGGCCGAGAGCGCCGCCACCATCGCGGTAGGTGTTGCCAGGATGAAGGCGCAGGGGCAACTGAAAATAAGCACCGAGATGACGTTGTTGAGGCTGCGGGTGAAGGCCCAGACTAACGCCGCGATGACCAGCACCAGGGGCGTGTAAAAGCCCATGTATTGGTCCACAATCTTCATGATTGGCAGCCTGGTTTTCTCCGCCGCCAGAATCAACTCACGGACTCGGCCCAAAGTGGTGTCCTGGCCCGCGCGGCTCACCTTGACTTCCAGCACGCCCGTCAGGTTTTGAGTGCCGGCAAAGACCTCGTCGCCCGGCTTCTTGTCCGCCGGCAGCGATTCGCCGGTGATCGTGGACTGGTTAAACGAACCCTGGCCGCTGACGATCACGCCGTCCGCCGCGACATTGTCGCCCGGCCGGATTCGAATCAGGTCCCCCACCGCCAGGTCCTTGGCGGCAACCTCTTCCTCGCCCTGGGGGGTAATCCGGCGGGCCTTGGTCGGCGTCAACTTGATGAGCGATTCAATCGAAGCGCGTGCGCCTTCGGCGGTCCGGGTCTCGATAATCTCACCCATTAGCATGAAGAAGGCGACCACGCCGGCGGTTTTGTAATCGGTGGACGCAAAAGCGGCCAGCACGGCGATGGCGACCAGCTCATTGATGCTGAGAATCCCGCGATACAGATCCTTGATGGCGGTCCAGACGATTGGGTAGCCTAAGATGATGGCGCCGAGGAAGGCACTCGCGCTGGCGACCGCGTGGCCTTGCTGAAACACCCAATCGACGATAAACGCGTTGAGCACAAACACCACGCCGACCAGTGTCTGCCACAACCGGACAGGAGCGTGCTCGTGGTCGTGGTCGCACCCGCACGAATCATCGTGCTCGTGGCGGCTTAATAAAGAGGTAACTTGCATAGTTGATCAGTCCGCAGTCCACAGTCCACGATACACACACTCGCGGCCAGCCCAAGTGGCTGGTCTTGAGCGTGCGGGCTGTGGACTATGGATTGAGGTCAGAATCACGGTCTGGGTCCGTCGTTCTTCTTCGTCGGTTCCCGGTTTAACAATAACCTCAGTTCCTTCTCTTTGCCACCGACACTCTCGGTCAGGAAGATTTTGTCCTGCACGTTGGTCAGCACGCGGCCTAGCGTCTCAGTGAGCCGCCGCTGGACGAAGAGGCTGGGGTTGGCACGGTATTTGGGCAGCAGGTCGTTGAAGCGATCGGCCTGGCTGCGGACGTCGTTCACCAGCAGCGCCCGTTCCACCTCGGCCGTGTTAATGCTGGATTGGGCGTCAGCGCTAGCGCGGCTCAGCACCTGGTTCTCGTAACTGCGCGCCGCGTTGAGCACGTTGCCCCGCTTGACTTCGGCATCCAGCACGCCCGCGAACGCCACAGAGAGTTGCCGCGGGGGCCGGCTCTCGATGGAGCAATCCTCGACTACAATCCCGAGGCTTTGGCTGTCCACTAGTTCGCCGATGCGCCGCTTGACCGCCTCTTTGAAGCCGGCCACATCGCGGTAGAGGATTTCATCGACTTTGAATCGCGCCGCCACTTCAAGCAATGTGTTGTTCAGTGCGGTCTGCACCGTATTGGAGGCGTTGACGAAATTGAAGACGTAGCCCACTGGGTCGGCGATGTGGTAGGTTAAGCTCGCGCGTACATGAATGATGTTGGTGTCCGCGGTGAGCACCGAGCCGTCCACGAGCGGATTGAGCGGTGTACCGGGCGCGAGTTGCATATCGATGCCCGCCGCCTCGTCAGCCGGGGTGATAGCGAACCAGCCCACGGTTGAGCGGACCGTTTGGATTGAACTAATGGGCACCTTGACGTATTCATCGATCGGGTAAGGCCAAGACCAGTGCAAGCCAGGCCCCAGCAAAGCGGCTTTGCCCTCGCCAACCGGCCGGCCCAGGCGAAGGATCATCGCCTGTTGCTGCGGCCCGACGGTGAAGACACCCGAGCCCGCAAAAAGCAAGGCCAACAGGCCCATGACAAACTTGACGATGCCGAAGCTGCTGCGCAACGCCTCGGACAGTGCTTGCGACCCGGCATCAATCGGCGTTTCCTGCGCGCCGCCGGGTGGGAGCGACTCATCGGGCGAGTGAGGGTTATCGGCCATAATCGCGAGCTACTTAGTGAGCAGGTTGGTGGAGGCGCCCCAGAGCAGGTCGAAAGGTGGCGTGTGCTGGTCGAAGATCAACGTGGACCGCTCTTTGAGGGAGCTCTCAAGCGCAGTCAGCCCGAAGATAAATTTGGCCAGCTCCGGGTTTTGCTGAAAAACCGAAAGGGACTTAGCGGCTTCGGCCTCGGCCCGTCCGCGAATCTGCGTCGCCTGGCCCGCCGCGGCATACAGCATCTCCGCCGCTTTACGGTCGGCTTCCGACCGGATTTTCTGCGCCTCAGCTTCGCCCTCGTACTGCGACTTGCTGGCCAGCACCTGCCGCTCTTTGGTCATGCGTTCGAACACCGAAGCGGTGACGCTTTCCGGCAAGCCCAGCTTCTTGAAGCCGAGGAACTCGATCTCGAGCCCGTAGATGTTCGTCGGGACTTGCGCCTGGATGGTTCCGAGGATCTCCTTTTCCACTTCCGCGAACTTGCTGCCCTCCTGGCCGGGCGTCAGGAAATCCGAGAGAGGATGCTTGCCGATGATGGCGGCCTTGGCGTTGCTGAGCCGTCCGTTGAGCATCCTTTCGGCTTCCGCAATCGGGTCGGAGCCGCCGGCGAACTTAGGGAAGAACGATTTGGCATCGGTGATCTTCCAGCCCACATACACCGAGCTAAGGAGATTGAAGCTGTCGGAGGTCAGGCCCTCAGTGAGTTTGTCCTCAAAGTTCTGCACGCGCTGGTCGAAGCGGTGCACGTTCTCAATCGGCCATGGCCATCGCAAATGAGGGCCGGGCTCGGTGACGTTGCGGATCGGCTTGCCGAACCAGGTGACCACCACGACCTCGGATTTGCGGACCTGGAACAGGAACAGCAAGAGGCCGACAATAAGGATTAGCAGCAGGCCAACGGCGAGTATGAGGGGATTGCGTTTCATGGGAAATCTATTTGGGGGTGGCAGCAGGCGGAGGCACTTTGAGGGTGAGCAGGTCACGTGCGATCGAGTCCTGAAGATCAAAGACAATGACATCGTGCGTGTTGGTGGTCAGCACAACGTATTTGCGCGCATTGGCAGTGGCTCGGGCGAAAGTCTGCAGGTACGCGCGCTGCGCATACACCGCCGGAGCGGCTGCGAACGCCCGAACCTGGTTGGTGAACAGGCCGGCCTGGGCGAGCGCAGCAATTTCGATCCCGGTGCTCGTCGCCTTGGCTTCGTTCACGATGGTGAGGGCCTGTGCGCCCGCGAGGGCATTGGTCATGATCCGGTCGGCCTCGGCTTCGAGAATTTTGGCAAACTTCGTCTGTGCTGCGCCGACCACTTTCTCGTAATCCCGGGCCACCTTGACCGGCGGGTGAAGGTCCTGCAAGCCCACGGCGATAATGCGGGTACCCAGGTTGTGTTCATCGGAGGCCGCCTGCATGCGGGCCGCCAGCGTTTGTCCCGCCTCCAGCCGACCGCGGGTCATCAGCTCGGTGAGATCCACGCCGACGAGGTAGCGCACCACTTCCCGAGTCGCCAGGTCCTGAAGCAGGGCGGGCGCGTTGGCATTCCTGTAGGCCCACGCTTCCAAGTCCGTAATTTGGTACTGCACCGGGATGCTCACCGTGAGCAGGCTCACCGGTGGAGTGCGTTTGCCGGTCGCCTCATTGGTCGCCTGATTGGTGTCCTCGAGCGAGCTCGGCTCACGGTTCGCGATGAGGAAATTATCCTCCTTCGAATGAGCGACAGTCCAAAGCACCGCGGGCTCTTTCTCTCTCTCGGGATCGGGCGTAAATCCGACCTCGAAGGTTTGGATTTGTTCGGTGCGGTAGCGGTACACCTTGTCGATTGGCCAGGGCCATTTGAAGTGCGCTCCCGGTTCGAGAAGCGCCCGACCGGCGACCGGACTCCCAAAGCGCTCGAGCAGGGCCTGCTCGCCCGGCTCGATGATGACCAGCCCGGTCGAGAGCAACAGGAGGAATAATTGCAAGGGCACCAGCCATAGCAGCGCCCGTTCGAAAAACCGATAAAACCAGGTTTCCGAAACCTTGAACCCGAACTGGTAATCGATCGCCTGGGCCGCCGTGGTGATCAACCCCTCCGGCTGCCCCAATAACCCCACGAGCCGGCCGTCATACACCGGCCGCCCCACTTTGCCTTTGAGCCGGGGACGGTACATCTCGAGCACAAGCGCGGCCAGCGTTTCGACCGCCACCACCGCCAGCAGTACGCAGAGCGCATGTGCGACGTACAAATCCGTCTTTGGAAAGCCTGCCTGCACCCCGACAATTCCGCCACCCACCGCCGCGCACAACACCGCGTTCAGCAAGAGGTAGCTTGCACCGGGCCGCAGCAAACGCTGGCCTTGCAGGCGCGCAAAAGCCGCCGCGAACCTCCCTAGCAGGAACAGGACAAGCGCGAACAGGAAAAACAGGAACATCCCGACCGTCGGCTCTTTCAGCTCAACGACGGTCGTGCTCCGGGAGAGCCACCGCCACAACAGCCAGGCAGCGCCTCCCTGCACCAGGCATAACAAGACGGTGAAGCCTGGCACAAAGAACCGCTCGAATTGCTCCCGTGAGCGCTGCGCTGGGAATACCTCGGCTGCTTTCCCTTCGAAGAGCGCGGACCCTCCGTGGGCGCGTGCCAGCTCTTCGAGTTCGAGTTTCTCCAGTCGCTCGCTGTCTTCGAGCCGAATCTGGAACCAGCTTACCGCCGCAACCAGGACCCCCAGCGCCAGGAACACCACGCTGACCTGGCCCGCCAGCGAATTGCAGTAGCGTGCGACCGCAAATCCACCGACGCCCACCGCTAGCAATACCAGGAGGTTCAGCAGCCCGTTTCTCTGAATGTTTCGTTCCATTTCTTTGTCAGCTCAACTCGCGCTCTTCAAACAACGCCACCGCAACGGCCAGGGCCGCCCCGACATAGCACATCGCGTAAGCAAAGGCCTTGGCGACATAGCCCCATTGAAAGGTGCTCTTGCCCGAATCCAGCGCGTCCGCGAGCCAAAAAAGTTGCCAATTCGGTGTCACCGTGTAAAGCACGGAGGCCCACCAGGACCCGCCCATGCCGGCCTGGGCCAGCCGTGCCTTGTCCGTCGCGCTGATGTTCTCACGCTCCCCCATCTCCAGCTTTCCGCTGCGGTCCTGGTCGTATTTCTGCAGCAGTTCCTTCAGCAGCGTTTTTTGGCTGTCCGACCAGCGCGAGCTGTTCACCTCTTCCTGCAAATCATAGCGCCAGACCGGGTCCGCCTCCCGGCCGAAGAGGTAATCCGACATGATCCCAAGCAGGAACAACGCCGAGCAGATTGCCAGCGTCGGAATAATATCCAGCCGCGTCGAGCAGGCCAGCGCAAGCCCCGCCAGGACCCACAACGCGAATAAGATCAGGATCCCGGCCGGAACCAGCCGCCAATCCACTCCCGTCGCGAAGTTCTGCGGCTTGCCTTCCTTCGTATAGAAGTTGATCACCACAAACGCCACCGTCACCATCAACGCTAGGCAGAACACCGCGTCCGAAACGAATGGCCGCCGGAGAAAGAAATTGCTGAACCCCCCGAGCAGATAGGCCATGACAAGCGCCAGGGCGAAAATGGCCACGGCGAACAAATCCGTCGAGCCGTAGGCATCGAATGCCATCCGGCTGGCCAGCAGCGCCGCGATCAGGTTCACATAGGTCGCGAGCGTCAGTGCCAGGATCAGGCCGGTGTATTTGGCTAGCAGGAATTGCGCGCGGCCTACCGGTTTGGCCAGCACCGCCAGCACGGTGCCGGTGCGAATCTCCCGCGCCAGCGAGGCCGATGCGCTCAACACCGCGCCCAAAAGCCCGGCCAGCAGCATCACCGCCAGGGTGCTGTTCTTCACCAGCTTTGGTTCATCGCCGAACGCAAAATAGTAAGGCGTCGCCAGGAAGATCTCGAACGCGGCTGAACTGGTCATCAGCAGCAGGAATACCGGCTGCCGAACGAGCTCCATGAACGCGTTGGTGGCGATGGTAAGAAATTGTCGCATTGCGCTGGCGTCTAGGCAGTCAGGCTTAACAGCGTACGAATCATTCGCCTGAAAGCAATCCGATAATCATGCTGGCGCATTCTGCCTCAGGCGGCGCCGGAGGGTAACTGTGCGTTTGACCGCACACCCGCTTTTTCGGCAACGCCGGCTGCTGCGGATTGGTGGCGGGAAGGAAACACACCTCCGTATTAGAGACGGCCCGCATGCCTCGTCGTTCAAACTACCCGTTTGAAATCGTACGGCGCCGCCCGTGTTCGCTGAGGTCCGCTTGCGCGGCCGCTCCTTTTCTCCTGTCTCTCGCAGCGCGCTTTCCGTATTCTGCGGCGCATGGAAAAACCAGACCAATTTCGCGAGCTTTTCCGCATGCAACAGGCCCTGAACGAGCGCATAGGGGTGCGGACCGAGGCGATGACGGACGAGGAAAAGACCCAATGGCTGCTCAACTATTGCCGTGCGATGTCGCAGGAGATCGCCGAGCTGACGGACAGTGTGCCCTGGAAGTGGTGGGCCAAATACCAGAAGTTTGACCAGCAGAACGCGCGTGTCGAGGTCGTCGATCTATTCCACTTCCTCATCAGCCTGGCGCAGGTGCTTGGCATGAGCGCCGACGACGTGTTCAATGCCTACGTCAAGAAGAACGCGGTGAACTTTCAACGGCAAGAGACTGGTTACGCCGTCAAGGATGAACAGGATTCGAAACATATTTGAGGCAAACAGCTTTGACAGCCCGTTCTGGGGCTGCGTGTCAAGTGAGAACATCCTGGGTCGCATCTCGCTTTGTTATTGGCCTCCGCTACGAGTTGGAAAAATAACATGACCCCGCAGAACTCGGACGAACTGCCGCTTCGCATCATCGCAGTCGAAGACCAGCCACACCTGGAAACCATTCGCGAGCTGTTCCGGGAGTATGCCGATTCCATCGACATTGATCTCTGCTTCCAGGGTTTTGCAGATGAAATGGCGGGGCTTCCTGGCAAATACGCGCCGCCCGCCGGCCGGCTGCTGCTGGCGTTGGCTGGGGACCAGGTCGCCGGGTGTGTCGCGTTGCGTCCGCTCGACAAAGAGGTGTGTGAGATGAAACGGTTGTATGTGCGGCCGGCGTTTCGACGGCGCGGCGCCGGCCGGTTGCTGGTGCGCGCGACTATAGGCGCCGCGAACACCGTGGGTTACCGGCGGATGCGTTTGGATTCACTGGCGACCATGAAGGAAGCTATCGCCCTCTACGAGTCGATGGGTTTCCGCCACACCCGGCCCTATTGCGAGAACCCGAGCCCGCACGCGGTGTTCATGGGGCTGGATTTACTCCCAAAAATTTCTGGGCAAGCCCCGCTGGCGGCTTAGTATCGGGTTGTATGAGACGCTCCGCAGCCACGCTGCCCCCCAAAAACACCGCTCACGTCCCGGGACGCTGGCGCGCCGACGTCCAGCGTATCCTCATCCCCGCGCAACAAATCGAGCACCGGCTCCTGGCGATGTCGCGCGACATCCAGCGGGACTTCCAGGGCCGCGAAATGGTGATCGTTTCGTTGCTCAAGGGCACCGTGATGTTCCTGGGAGATTTAATTCGCCACCTGTCGCTGCCGCTGCGGCTCGATTTCATCGGCGTGTCCAGCTACGGCGCCGGGACGGAATCCGGGGATCTCATCTTTACCAAGGAGCTGCGGCTGGATGTGCGCGGCCGGGACGTGCTGCTGGTCGATGATATTCTTGACACCGGCCGAACGATGAAGCGAGTGCTCGGCAAATTGCGCCCGCTCAAGCCGCGCCGGATCCGAACCTGCGTGCTTCTCAATAAGGCCTCGCGCCGCACTGAAGACGTGGAGGCGGACTATGTCGGCTTTGAAATCCCGGATTACTTCGTAGTCGGCTATGGCCTGGATTTTGCCGAGCGCTATCGCAATCTGCCTTTCGTGGGCGTACTGCACCCGCATGTGTACAACCAGGGCGCCGAACTGGCGAAGGCTGGCGGCAACACGAGATAAATTCCAAATCTATGGATGTATCGGTCGCTTTCTATTCTTATTTCAAAGACCTGGCGGGCTGTGCGCGAACCACCGAGGCGCTGCCGGTCGGGGCTACCATCGGTGAGCTGCTGCGGCAACTCGCCGTCCGGTTCCCGAAATTGGAGGCCATGCAAAAATCGAGCCTTGTCGCGGTAGGCGTGGATTACCAGGACCGCGGCTACGTGCTTAAGAACGGCGACGAAGTGTCGTTGTTTCCGCCCGTCCAAGGAGGGTGAATGAGGCCGTGTCTTCTCAGGTTGTCAGGTTACCAAGTTCCCAGGTTAGCGAGCGCCCGCTCGCCGGCCTTCCCCATGAAACCTGATAACCTGCTAACTTGAAAACCTGACAACCATGCTCCGCCAACTTAACATCACCACTCAGCCAATCAATGAGGCTGCCTTGCTGGCCGCGCGTTCGATGTCAGCGGGTATGGGTGCCGTGGTTTGCTTCCTGGGTGTGGTTCGGGGAGATGAGGCGGGAGCTGCTATTAAGGCACTCGAATACGAGTCGTTTCAGCGGATGGCGGAGCACCAGTTCCAGTTGCTGTTCGACGAAATGGCAAAGCGGTGGCCGCTCGAGTCTGTCCGACTCGTTCACCGGGTCGGGGCGGTTAAGGTAAACGAGCCATCGCTCTGGGTCGAAGTGGTGGCGCCGCACCGACAGGAGGCCTTCGCCGCCTGCCAATGGCTGATCGACGAGATGAAACGGGTCGTGCCGATCTGGAAGAAGCCCGTCGCGGGCGCCGATGCCTGATCCTTGATGGGTGATTGGAGCTCGACAACTGGTCGTTGGCCGTTCGCGTTTGGGGAGTTCACACCTTTGCTCTCAGACCTTTCACCTCCGCATTCTGCACTCTGCACTCAAAATGGTGGGCGCTGAGGGATTCGAACCCCCGACCTACTCGGTGTAAACGAGACGCGCTAACCACTGCGCCAAGCGCCCCTGAGGGCTTCAGTATGGAACAAAAAGGTGCGCGAGCAAGTGCAAAGGGAACACGTGATTCCACGCATAAGAAAAATGGAGACCTCTGAACACGCGGGATACGGGGAAAACCAATTCCACCCTCCGGTTCCTTTTGTCTATTCCTGTACAAAAGCTGCTTTTTCCTTTTTGACCGCTTCGTGTTGTGGTGTGATGGATGAGCTCTCTATGAAGACCACTCGACGTCAGTTCGTTAAGGCCAATATTCTTGGCGGGGTGGCGGCCGCTCTGCCGCTTTCCAGTTTTGGAGCAGACGTATCGCCTGCGGGAAGGAAAAGCCAAAACCTGCGTTACGCCAGGCTGGACGAAATCCTGAGGCAGCCGGTGCTCAAGCGGGACATGTTCACAACTCCCGTCATTATCGAGACCCTCGAATTGCTGCGGTACCGAGACAGTTTTCTGTGCCGGGTGCGTTCGCGCGACGGCGCGGAAGGCATGTCGGTCGGGCACAGCGGTCTGAACGCGCTCTACCCGATTTTCATTCACAACCTCCAGCGGTTCTTCATCGGCAAGGATGCTCGGGACCTGGACTTGCTTCTGGAAAAGGTTTTCATCTACGGCTTCAACTTCAGGTACAACGGCATCTCGATCGGCACGCCCCTGGCCACGATCGAGTTCGCCATCCTCGACTTGTTGGGACGCATCGCCAACAAGTCCATCGGCCAGTTGATTGGGGATATCCATCACCCGGAGGTCACGGTTTACCAGGCGACGGAATACCGCGAGAAATCAGTCGAGGAATCCCTGGAGCTGATCAAGCGTGATGTCGCCGAATACAATGCGCAGGCGCTTAAAATCAAAATCGGCGGGCTCATGTTCATGACGACCAATATCAATGCCGTCGGGCCACCCGGGCGGACCGAACGGATGATTCCCCTCATCCGCAAAACCTTTGGCGACCAAATGGCACTGTTTGCAGATGCCAATGGGTTTTATTCGGTCGAGGAAGCGATCCGGGTTGGCAAGTTGCTGCAGGAATATCGGTATGGATTTTTCGAAGAGCCGGTGATGTTCGATTGGCACGAAGAGACCAAACAGGTGGCCGATGGACTTTCCCTGCCCATTGCCCTTGGCGAACAGGAATACAGCTTGCACGGCTTTCGCTGGCTGATCGCCAATGACGCTGTGCAAATCGTGCAGCCGGACAATTATTATTTCGGCGGCATGATCCGCTCGATGCAGGTGGCGCGGATGGCGGCGGCGTTTGGCAAGAGCTGCACGCCGCACATGTCGGGGGGCGGACTGGGATTCCTCTACATGATGCACTTTGTATCCGCCCTGCCCAATGCGATGCCGCATCACGAGTTCAAGGGCCTTAAAACGAGCGTCCAGTTCGAGTGCAAAACCTCGCCGCTCAAAGTCGCTGATGGCAAGATTAAAGTCCCGACCGGCCCGGGCTTGGGGGTGGAGATTGACCCAGCCTTCGTGAGCAAACATCAGCCGGTAAGGGCCTAGATCGTCGCGACCCGGCCAGGGCGCTGAAGGCTAGGGCGCGAAGGTGCAGAGCCACGCAAGACTTGCTGCCTCCGCCCGAGCAGGAGGCTTTTGCCGAAAGGTAGCTAGCTGAGAAAAACCGGCAGAAGACAGCCGCACTCCAAAACCTTGCGGGCATGGGTTCCGCTCACGAGTTCGCTTGCGTTTTGGAGTGCGACTGTCCTCTGCCGCTTTGGCTCCATCGGTTTGGAATGCGCGACAGCACGGAGCTCAGCCCTGCCTCCCCTCCCCTGCGTTGACTTATGATTAGCTTTAGCATAGTTTATGCAGGCCGGCATGAAACTGCTCCCTCACTTCGCGTTGTTTCTAGCGGCCGCGGTTCCCCTGCGCGCTGCCGATTTTCCCTTCCCGTGCCGCCAATTCCTGGATTCGCATTGCACCGAGTGCCACGACGCGGACCTGAAAAAGGGCGGGCTGGATTTGACAGCATTGAAATACGACCTCGCGCAGCAAACTAACTTTGCCAAATGGGTCCTGGTGCATGACCGCGTCAGCAACGGAGAAATGCCCCCAAAGAAAAAGACACGGCCCGACGCGGCGGAGTTGGCGGTGTTTCTCAAGTCGCTCTCTTCATCGCTGGTTGCCTCTGAACAGAAGCGCCTCGCCGCGGAGGGGCGCTCGACGCAGCGCCGGCTGAACCGGTACGAGTATGAGAATGCCTTGCGCGACCTGCTCCACGCGCCGTGGCTGCAAATACGGGACTCCTTGCCGGAGGATGGCGAGTCGCTCCGCTTCAACAAAGTCGGCGATGCGCTGGATGTGTCCCACGTCCAGATGGCGCGGTATCTGAGCGCGGCGGACTACGCGCTGCGCCAGGCCATGGCGCCGTACGCCGAGCAGCCCAAGCCGAACGTGCGGCGATATTATGCGCGCGACCAGCGCAGCTACACCGGGCCGATGAAGTTTGACGAGTTCAACACGGCGCCGGAACGCGCCACCTTCCCGGTGCTGGGATTCGAGGGACAACCGGACGTGCGGGCGGGCAAGGCGCCCATCACCAGCACGAATGCCGAGTTGCGCGAACTGGAAGGCGTGGGGGTGGTGGCGAGCGCCTACGAGCCAATTGAGCCGAAGTTCAACCAATTCAGGGCGCCGGTGGCCGGCCATTACAAACTGCGCTTCAACGCGTATTCCGTCTGGGTTGGACCGGGCGAGGGAAAGAACTGGTTCATCCCAGACTTGGACGACATCTCGCGCGGCCATCGCGACGAGCCGATCACAATCACCGCCGACACACCCCCGGGCCTACTGCGGACGCTCGGCAATTTCGATGCGACCCCGGAACCGCGCGTGCATGAATTGGATGTGTGGCTGCTGGCGGGCGAGATGATTCGGCCGGACGCCGGGCGGCTGTTCCGGTCCCGGCCCGGCCCCGGCCGCTGGCACAATCCGCTGGCGGAAAAGGACGGCCAGCCAGGCGTGGTCTTTCGCTGGATGGAAGTCGAAGGCCCGATTTACGACCTGTGGCCGCCGGCTGGACACAGGCTGCTTTTTGGCGACCTGCCGATAACCAACCGAAAGATGACACTGCCAAGTCCTGAGACTGCCGGAACGAATCGGGTTGGGCGGCGCCGATTCCAAGCTCCGCCGGGCGTCGAAGTCCTATCGAAGCAACCCATGCTGGATGCCGAGCGCTTGCTGCGCGAGTTCATGCGGCAAGCCTATCGCCGTCCGACGGATGAGACGGAAGTGAAGCGTTTCCTGCCGATCGTACGCGCGGGTTTGAAGCAGGACGACACCTTCACGGACGCGATGATTGCCGCTTACACCGCCGTGCTGTGCTCACCAGAGTTTATCTGCCTCGAAGAGAAGCCAGGACGGCTGGACGATTACGCGCTGGCCTCACGTCTCTCGTTCTTCCTCTGGAACTCGGCGCCGGATGAGGAGTTGTGCGGATGCGCCGCGAAAAATGAGTTGCACCAGCCCGATGTCCTGCGAGCGCAGACGGAGCGCTTGTTGGCTGATCCGAAGTCGAGCCGGTTCGTGGAGGCCTTCCTTGATTACTGGCTCGACCTCCGCAAAATGCTCGCGACGGCACCCGACGCCGAACTGTATCCGGACTATTACCTTGACGATTTGCTGACCGAATCGGCGGTGGGAGAAACCCGGGCGTTCTTCACTGATTTGATCAAAGAGGACTTGTCCGCTCGAAACATCGTTTCGTCTGACTTCGCGTTCCTCAACGAGCGGCTCGCCGCCCATTACGGCCTGCCGCCGGTACAGGGAGTTGCGTTGCGCCGCATTGCCTTGCCGCCGGACAGCCCGCGCGGCGGCTTGATGACCCAAGCCGCGGTGCTCAAAGTCACGGCCAACGGCACCACGACTTCCCCTGTGTTGCGCGGGGCGTGGATCATGGAGCGCATTCTCGGCCAGAAACCGCCGCCCCCGCCCCCGAGCGTTCCCGCCCTCGACCCGGACATCCGCGGCGCGGTCACTATCCGCCAGCAACTCGAGCAGCACCGATCTCAGGCAACGTGCTCTGCGTGCCACGCGAAGATGGACCCGGCCGGATTCGCCCTCGAGAACTTCGACGTCATGGGCGGTTGGCGCGACCGCTACCGCGCCCAGGGCGGCGGCACACCCGAGCCGGGCATTGCCAAAAGCGGACAGAAATTCGCATTCCACTATGCCCTGCCCGTCGATGCCAGCGCTGAATTACCGGGCGGCCGCAAATTCCATGACATCCGCGAGCTCAAACAGATCCTGCTCGCGAACGACAAGCAAATCGCCAGCAATCTGGCGAAACAACTCTCAGTCTATGCGACCGGTGCGCCCGTTCGGTTTTCCGACCGCGAGCAGATTGAGCGCATCCTGGAGCGGGCAAGTTCCGGCCACTACGGGGTGCGCAGTCTCATCCTCGAACTGGTGCAGAGCGATCTTTTCACACAGAAATGAGTGCACAGCGGCCAGTAATCAGTAATCAGTCTTCAGTGGTCAGTAATCCGTGTATCGGAAGGCAGCTTGAATCCGTGAGACACTATAGGTAATCAGTAAGAAATGGTCAGGACAAAGTCACCAGTAACAATCAGTAACCTGTAATCAGAATATGGGAACTCAGCTTGAATACGTGAGACACTTCAAGGAATTGGAAGTGTACAAAAAGCAACGCGCCTTGTCGCGCGAGGTGTTCAGACTCTCGAAAGGATTTCCCACCGAGGAGAAGTACTCTTTGACTGACCAGTTGCGCCGGGCGTCACGTTCCATCGGCGCGCAGATTGCCGAAGCCTGGGCCAAGCGGCTCTACCCCAAACATTTTGTAAGCAAGCTCACCGACGCTGACGGTGAACAGATGGAGTCACAGCACTGGTTGATCGAGGCCAAGGACTGCGACTATCTGGATTTGGCCGATTCGCAGCGCCTGCTAGGATGGTGTGAAGAAATTGGCCGCATGCTCGGCTCCATGATTCGTAAAGCCGAGACCTTTTCCTCCACAGATTACTCGCTCCACGAAGAACCACCGCCCTACCTCACGTCGGACGCCCTGAACACTGATTACTGAAGACTGATTACTGATTACTCCCCAGCACTGATTACTGGCCAACGCCAAATACTAACACTAACATGAACGCCCCTTTCCTCTCCCTCGGCCGCCCTCTCTCGCGCCGCAAATTCCTCCGCGGGGCCGGCATCCTGTTATCCCTGCCGATGCTCGAGGCGATGACCCCGGTTTTCGCGAGCGTCGCGAAGACGGCGGCCGGAGGCGCGCCAGCCACGAAGCCCCGCCGGCTGTTCGGCATTTGCAACAACCTTGGCCTGCTCCCGGAACATTTCTTCCCAAGGGAGAACGGGCGTGATTACGTCGCGTCGCCTTACCTCGAAGTCCTCAAGGAGCATCGGGACGATTTCACTGTGTTCAGCGGCGTGTGGCATCCGGACGTGGATGGCGGGCATCCGGCGGACAATTGCTTTCTCACGGCGGCGCCGCACCCGGGCAGCGCGGGTTTCCGGAACACCATTTCGCTCGACCAATATATCAGCGAGCGCATCGGGCATCTCACGCGCTTTCCGTCGCTGACGCTGGGGGTCAACGTGCTCCAGGGACAGCGCAGTCTTTCCTGGACCGGTTCGGGCGTGCTCATTCCGTGCGAGGAAAAGGCGGCGAACGTTTTTGCACTGATGTTTTTGCAGGGGACCAAGGCCGAGACCGACGCCCAAATCCGCAAGCTGGAAATGGGCCAGAGCATCCTCGACGCCGTGGCCGGCCAGGCCAAGCATTTGCAGCGGACGGTCGGAGCGCGCGACCGCGACCGGCTGGACCAATACTTTACGAGCGTCCGCGAACTGGAGCAGCGGATGCAGATGTCCCGGGAATGGGAAGACAGGCCCAAGCCGAAGGTCACCGCGCCCATGCCGCTGGACCCGGCCAGTCCCAAGGCCTACATGGACAAGGTGAAGCTCATGTACGATATGGCGCGGCTTGCGTTCGAGACGGACTCGACGCGCTCCATCTCGCTGCTGCTCGACAGCGTCAACTCCCCGGCGATCGAGTTCGGCGACGTGAAGACCACCGATGGCTATCACAATCTTTCGCATCATGGAAAGTCCAAGGAGAAGCTGGCGCAGCTGAAGGCGATCGACGAATGGCACATGAAACTGCTGGCGGAGCTGTTCACCGAGTTAAAGGCGGTGAAGGAAGGCGGCGAGCCGTTGCTCGACCGGACGATGATTCTTTACGGCTCAAACCTGGGCAACGCGAACACGCACGTCACCACGAACCTGCCGACGCTGTTTGCAGGCGGCGGTTTCAAGCACGGCCAGCATCTCGCGTTCAACACCGAGCACAACTACCCGCTGCCGAACCTGTTCGTGTCGATGCTGCAACGGCTGGGCCTGGAGACCGACCGGTTCGCCTCCGCCACCGGCACGATGCGCGGCCTGGAGCCGGTGTAGTTTGACCACCGGGCTACGGGACCGCGGGACCACGGAGGAAGCGCCTGAAATCTTTTCGGGGGGCGGGTTTTGGGGGAGCAGGGTCTAACGGGGGTGCCACGCCTTGGGAAATCTGACTTGAAAACGGACAGGCGGTGGGTGAATTTGCTGTCTCAAATTCCACACGAGTAACCGCTTGGGCAGGGCTGCGGCACGGCGTGGCTTTTGCTGTTGGTTCGATGATGAAATTGACGTCCCGCTCCTGCACCTGGACTACCGTAATCCTCTTCGGCCTGGCGATAGCGGTCGGAGCCGGGCGCGCGCTGGCTCAACGCCCGCTTGGGACGGATGTTTCCGGATACCAGCCGAGCATCAACTGGATGACCGTGAAGAACGCCGGGGTGGCGTTCGCCTGGGCCAAAGCAACCGAGGGAACGGGCTACACCAATCCGTACTTCACCACCCAGGAAGCCGGGGCCCAAGGCGTGGGGATCTATATTGGAGCTTATCATTTCTCTCGTCCGAGCCTGAATCCCAATATCGGCGGGGCCAACAGCGCGGATTCCGAGGCGGCGTACTTCTGGAGCGTCGCCGGCAACTATGTAAAATATGGTGGCTCCTATCTGGTGCCGATGCTGGATTGGGAAGATACCGGCGCGACGGTCGCCGCCGGTTTTACCGCGGCGACGATGTCGGCATGGGTCAACGAGTGGTGTAACGCCGTCTCAAACTATGCGCGGTTGAACGGCGTTATCCTGCGGCCGGTGGTTTACACAGGCACCTGGTATTCGAGGCCGGGAACCACGTACCCGGGATTAACCACGGCGGTAACAAGCTGGCCGTCATGGATAGCCGCATACCCGAGCAACCCGAGTCCGCAGACCGGCGCTCCGAGTGATACCTACCCGTGGCCAACGTGGAATATCTGGCAGTACGCCGATACCAACTGGTCCGGCGGGGATGCGGATGTGTTCAACGGCAACTTAGCCGGGTTTGTGCAAACGTTCGTCGTAGGCGGCACCAATGCGCCGTTGATTACGACAGAGCCTGCGAACCTTATGGTCGAGGTGGATTCGAACGCCACATTTTCCGTGAAAGCCTCGGGCCAGGCGCCGCTCAGTTTCCAGTGGCTCTTCAACGGAAGCGTTATCCCGGGAGCTACTTCCTCCAATTACACGGTGAATGCCGTCCAGTTGACGAATGCCGGCGGTTATGCCGCGATGGTGGGCAATTCGTATGCGAGCGTGCCCAGCAGCACGGCGTTTCTTTCCGTGCTCTCGCAGTTGACCAACCCGGCGGGTTCTATCCTCGGGCCGCCGAGCATGGTCAACTGGTGGCCGGCGGAAGGGAATCCCAACGATATTTTCGGCAGCAACAATGCGACCCCGCATAACGGTTTTGCTTATGCCGCCGGAAAGCAGGGCCTCGCATTCCATTTCGACGGTTTATCGGGTTACCTCAGCACGGGGGCGGGGAGCATCCCGGTCCCGTGGACGGCCTGCATGTGGGTCAACCGCCAAAACGCGCCAGGACCCGCGGCCGCGTTGTCCGGCGACGGCAATTATGAATTGAAACTTGAGCAATACAACGGCACGCGCCAGGCCGGCTTTACCACATTCGGAGTGGCGGATTACAATTTCGGGTACACCGTTCCGCAGAACACCTGGACCCACCTCGCCTTTGTCGCCAGCGGCACGCAAATGCAGCTCTATGCGAACGGAGCCCTGGTAGGGACGATTACAACCAATATTCCGCTGCCCCGCGCGTACGTCGGCGCCGGCTATGTCAACAGCCCGGGGAGACTCGTGGACTACATGCTGGGCAACCTCGATGAAGTGATGCTGTTTAATCGCGCCCTGACCAGCTCTGAAATCAGCGCCATCTGGGCCGCCGGCGGCTCAGGCCTGGTCCGCGCGCCTGAATTTACGGGCATGCAATCCATGGGGAATGGCCAATTCCAGTTGAACCTCAGGGGCCAAACCGGCAAGAACTTCACGATTTACACCTCCCGGGACCTGGCAACGTGGACATTCCTCACCTCGAGTCCGAATCCCTCCGGCGGTCTTCTGTTCATGGACAATTCCGCGACCAACGCGCTGACTTTCTATCGGGCGTCGCAGCCGTAAGTTGTTAAGGCGGAAGCGCTGTAAGGAACCACGAGCAGGATTTAACGCAAAGACGCAAAAGCTCAGAGGCGCAAAGGTCGGAACCGCCTTTAACCATGGTCAAGAGGCTCATCTCTTTACCTTCCGCGTATTCCGTTGTTGGTTTCTGCTGGCTTTGGTTGCGTCTTTGCCTCTTTGCGCCTTTGCGTTAGGGGTTTTGACTTAGTTTCAGGCCGGCGACTGCCAAATCCTTTACGCTGGCAAAAGGCCGGCCAAATGGCCCATTCTAGAGGATAAAGACAGCGTCCGGGATGCGGCCGTTATGAATCATATACCCCCAAGAATGCCAGGGCGGCAGTGGGGGTTTACACTGATCGAGTTGCTGGTGGTTATAGCCATCATCGCCATCCTGGCGGCCATGTTGCTGCCAGTTCTCTCGAAGGGCAAAGAGAAAGCCGCGGCGACCCGCTGTGTGAGCAACAGCCGCCAGATTGGCCTGGCCTTCCTGCTCTACGCCGGGGACAACCTTGAGCGGCTGCCAAACCTCTATACCAAAGCGTGGCTGGGCACGGATGTGGAAGCCGGCGGGGACTGGTGGTTTCAGACGCTGTCCAAAGGCAGGTATCTCCCGACCTACGCTATTTCGAACAATGTCTGGCGGTGCCCCGCGGTCCGGGATCCGGAGGTGCAGACCATCTTCGGGGCGCGGTGGGAGGGTTACGGGCCGGTGGAGAGCACGATCATCCGCTACGCTTTCCTCAACGCGGGCGGCAAGAATCCGCTGGGCAGCCGGCGGCTGACCGAGTTGACGCGCCCGACTCAGCTCTGGCTGATGGGCGACACCGGCATTCCGAAAAACTCCGCCAACGTCCCGGCCGGCGGTTACCTGACGGAGATTGTCACTTTTCCGCCCGACCCCCAGAACGGATGGCTCCTTTGGGTTCCCCAGAAGCAGCCGGCCTGCCGCCATACTCAACGGGCCGGCGTCACTTTCGCCGATGGCCACGTCGAGATGTGGAAATATCCCGATTTTCGGAATAACAAGAACGACGTGTTCGGGGTGAACTCGCTCTGATGAGCGGTAAAGGTTTTCCGTGGCTGTCATAGACCACTTGTTCTCCATCGGCTGGATTCGCAAGGCGCTGTGGAAACTCTGGTATCCCTTGCTCACCCGGCGGCTTCATGGCGAAGAGGTTTTGTTCCTGAACTACGCCTACGAAGAGGACCCGCCCATGGGCATCCCGCTCTCGCCCGAGGACGAAATGAATCGCGCCTGCATCCAGCTTTATCATCACGTCGCGACGCAAGTTCCGTTGCGTGGCAAAAATATTCTGGAGGTAAGCTGCGGGCACGGCGGCGGGGCGGCTTACCTCGCGCGCGCACTTCAGCCGCAGCGCTACACCGCCCTGGATTTGAATCCTGCTGGAATCCGCTTTTGCAAAAAACGCCATCAGCTCGAGGGGCTGGTCTTCATGCAAGGCGACGCGGAAAGCCTGCCGTTTGCGCCTGAGACCTTCGACGCCGTGCTCAATGTCGAGGCCTCTCATTGTTATCCAAACTTCCCGCGATTTCTAAACGAGGTGGCGCGAGTGCTGCGGCCCGGCGGACACTTTCTCTATGCGGACTTTCGTTTTGGCGACCGCCTCGCCGAATGGGACAAGGCACTGGCCGCGGCTCCGCTCCAAATGTTGCGGACCCGGAACATCAACGCCGAGGTGCTGCGCGGAATGAACCGGAACTCCGCGCGCTCGCTGGACTTGGTGGAACGGCGGCTGCCACGATTCCTGCAGCGGCTCGGCCGTGACTTTGCCGGCATCAAAGGCGCGCGGATTTACCAGGCCCTGAAAAGCGGCGAAGTCTCGTACCGTTCCTATTGCTTTGAGAAGCCCGGTCATAGCACCGGTTCAAAGGCGGCGTAGCGAGACTTCACCCGGACGAGCGTGGTTCCTGTTACAGGTTCAAGTTGAGCTGCAGTCCCGCCCGGGCGGCCCATTGGCGCATGGCTTTAACTAACAGGGCTCCGGGCCGGTTATTTCATTTCGCGCTGGCCGGGATGATCCAAGGTCGCCCACTGGGCCAATGCGAATGTATATACCGGTCAGCTCTGGACGACAGTGGTACAGTTTGAAGTTAAGGAGCGCCGGGAAGTATCCCATAGAACTGTTTGACATCAGGTCCCATTATTGGGTCTCCACCAGGATAAAGAACAAATTGACCTTGTTCAATATGGAACCTCCAACGTCGGTCATGGGTGAGATGTTCCCTTAGTAGAAGGTGTGAAACAGCTTCGAATGGGACAGTCCAAAAATCGGCCTCCTTTGTTTGGTCGCCAACTGCAATTATCCGAAACTGACCATTAGATGCTCGGTTCAGCCTGCCTGCTTTCTTTGGATATACTTGGTAATCGTACTGCATCCGGTCGTGTCCGCGTTCCGGCTGACTCTTAACCACGTAATGCGATTTTTCGAGGTCTCGCCTATATTTGAGCGCAAGATCACGCGGCTACTTTAGCAATCTGATGATTTCTTCCAAACTCCAAACGCGATCTGAGATTCCCGCCTCCATTGCCGGGGTACAGCGCAAGGTCTGGTGAATCCGGGCGAAATTGTAATACATGTAGTGGCGGGCCACTGCGGCTTCGTGATTTTCCAACTTCTTTGGAAAGCCGTTGGTCAGCCGTGTAAATCGGCGCATCGACATGCGCATTGTGAGGTTCTGCCGCTCCACGAAGCTGGTCGAAATGTGGGCATATTCAGGATCTCCGCTGATCACGCCTTTGCGGGTTCCCATGCAAACCGGAGGCGAATATCGGACTTCGCTTGGATTGGCCTCAAGCGCCATGACCTGCGCGGGAGGATTGCCGTAAATCTTCACTAGTTGCGCATAATCCACATCGGCCCCGAAGGCATCTTCAACGGGATCGAGGTAAAGTTTAAGGCCGTCTGTCGTGAGCTGTACCCGATCCGCTAATCGCGATTTGAGATCGTGAACGAAATGGTATGCGGTTGCAGCGTCTCGCTGGCCAACCAGTCAGCACGGTACGAGCTTCGTTTGGGGGTCCATTAAAGTCCATGTCTAGGCATCGCCCCACCCCTCTTGCTTCCGCTCGCGTGTCGCTTTCTTTTCTTTGCATCCGATGAAAGACCAAATTTCGTCACACTGAATCCTCCCGCATTTCAAGCCTCGTAGAGCCTTGTCCTGGTACTCGGAGCATGCTTTCCCAAGAGTCACCAGCAGGTTCAAGATCGTAGTGCGGTGAACGCCCGTCATGCGAACAGTGGAACGAAGAGAATTGCCCTCGACCAGACAAGAAACCACCCGGACCTGTTCCGCAATACCCAGTTTGTTCATATAAGCCCAATGCTTGAGCGTTCATGCTTTGTAAGTAGTAAAATGTAGCTGTTGTATATATCTAGTCCGTAACGTGTTACGTTTACAGCAGTGGACGGGCGCCCCGCGTGCGCAGTTATATTAAGAGTAATAACGATTTACTGCTTGCAAGGCAGCCAATGTTAAGAGAAGATAAGATATATGACAGATTCAGAAACACTTGAAATGAAGTTTAGGATAAGTAGCACATTTACGCCAAGCACTCCGATTGACAAGCGGTCTTTGTTCGCTGGTCGAACGCCCCAGATTACAAAGCTGGTGAATGCTATAGCTCAGAGGGGGCAGCATGCGGTTCTGTTTGGTGAGCGCGGGGTTGGCAAAACCTCCCTGGCTAATGTCGTGAAAGAGTTTCTAACCCAATTGGGTGAATTTGTCATCGTCCACACGAATTGCGACACGGCGGCGAACTTTAGGTCCATTTGGACCAATATTTTCTCCCAGATCTCCGTTGAAGGCTTGGAGGTAGGAATGGGATTCAAACCGCCTACGCACAATATTCCATCGGCTGGGGAGAATTTAATCTCTGAGTCTCCATCACCGGAAGAAATTCGGCTGGCGATACAGTCAATTGGTAAAAAGGCAATTTTGATAATTGATGAGGTGGACAGGATTAAGAACCCCGCAGTTTCCGCCCAGATTGCCGACACGATAAAAACCCTTTCAGATCATGCGGTGGATGCAACGCTCGTTCTGGTGGGCGTCGCGGATGATGTGGATACTCTAATCCACGAGCACAGATCAATAGACCGTGCATTGATTCAGATCCACATGCCAAGAATGTCGAGCGCAGAATTAAGCGATATAGTCGCGAAAGGATTAAATCAGCTAGGGATGACAATTAACGACATCGCCTTACGCCGAATTTCCAACCTGTCCCATGGACTTCCTCATTACACGCACTCTCTGGCGCTTCATGCTTCACAATCGGCGATAGACAGGGATATGAAGCAAGTAAATGAAGTGGATGTTTCCTCGGCGATTAAGATTGCCATTTCTCAGGCCGAACGCAGTGTAATGAGCGATTACAACGCAGCGACCACGAGTCCTAGGGGAAACCTTTATGCAGAAGTTCTGTTGGCCTGCGCTCTCGCCGAAACCGATGAGTTAGGATATTTCCGAGCCGCCAACGTTCGCCAGCCTATGACCCAGATCATGGGCAGACCTTACGACATTCCGGCATTTTCTCAGCATTTGAACGATTTTTGCGAGCGGAAACGCGGCCCGATTCTTCAAAAAACAGGGTGGCGAAAACGCTATCGTTTTCGTTTCATCACGCCCTTGATGGAACCGTATGTCCTGATGCGTGGGCTTTCCAGCGGCAAAATCCAACCGGAACTTTTGGATTCAAAATTGGATCAGCCTATTTATTCCACCGACTCCGGGCGGCTTTTATAGCGATTTGTTTCCGTTTAGCGGGACTTAGGCTTTGCGCTCTGGCTTTTCCACCCTTCAACCCCCCAAGTTTACCAAGGGCGACAGCCGCAGGATTTTTCGCCGGTTGCGGCGTCAATTGGTCAGTTGATTCCTGAACAACGTGGAATGCCGCCTCATTTATGTCTTTGCTTGAGCGTTTAGGCATAGCACAACTTTGCGCTTGCTCCGGCCAGAGTCAAGCGGGAAGCTCGGGCCTGGGGCTCAAACTGTACCACTACCCCTTGTCGAAATGCTTTAAGCCATGGAGACAAGCTCACAGCAATAGAGCCACCGAGCCCATTAAGTGAGAAACTTACCGTTACTAACCTCCGCAGGTTGAAGCCCGGCCAGTTTGGAGCTAGCGGGGGTCACTATCTTATCGCCGATCCGGATCGAGCGCCTTCGTTCTCGCTTGAAGTTGCGCAATGCTGTGTGCTGCCACATCATGCATGGCCATCCCCGTTTCGGCACAGAGAAGAGCCATGTACCAGAGCATCTCTGATAGTCGATCTTGTAGTTCGCTCTTTTGCTCTTGCGTCAGCTCTAATTTGCCTGATGCGAACGGCGACGAAAGCAACGATCCGAGCTTGCCTGCTTCCTGCTGCAATCCCAAGACAGGTAGATTTATCCGGTCGCGATTATTGCGCAAAGAAAGAGGCGCTCTTACCGCGACGTCTTGGTATTCTTTAAAAGTCCTCATTCTTTTCCTTCGCCTAGGCTGCAACTGCCGGCGCTGCTGCGATGATCAGTTCGGTACAGACTCGGGAGCCACGACGCCCGAAGCGGCGGCTCTGGAGAGGAGCACATCCAGGTTTTCCAGGCAAAAGCGCGACCATGATTCGTAGCCAGCCGGATCTTTCACAGCTTCAGGAATGGGCACAAACTCAGGACCCAGGATGCCGCTGCGGCGGCCTGCGATTTTTTCGTCGGCCACGTGCATTATGTGAACGACTCCAAAGTGCACTTGTCCCACCTCCGTGCTGTCGTCATTAATTACGGCAACCGCGGCTTCCTTCACTTCATCAACCGCCACTTCCTCCATTATTTCGCGCCGCATGCCTTCCGGGTAGCCGCCAGGTGAAAAAAGGTCGCGATCTTCGTCTGAGATGTGCCCTCCGACGCCGACCGAATACAAGCCGTGCAACCGTGTTTCCTGACCGCCGCGGCCACGTTTATACCGCAAAATCTTGCCGTTGCAGATAATAAGGACGTAAGGGATAAGCTGCTTGTAGCGTTTATCCTGTTCAGCCTCGCTCCGGTTCCGGTACACAAGCTGCGATGGGCAGGTCACAACGGGCAAGTATTTCTCGACTTGCAGGCTAAGGCCCTGAAACACGCCCAGCTCTTCGAGAAGTTTCCGTTCAAAACAAAGTACTTTTTCTTCTGTTGCCATTCGCTTATTTGCCATTCCAGATCGTGGTTGGCAATATTGAACAGGAGCCGAAGCCCCTACGAGCGAAAGATGCTATTTTTTATTAACGCCTTATTCACATTTTTCGTCGCGTTGGTCGGACCATTGTTTTTACAGTGTCGCTCCGCCCGGGCGGTGTGGCCGCTGGAGAAGCTTTATTCTGGCCCCGATTCATGACCCCGATTCAAAGGCTTTTGGTATTGCAGGTCCCCGGCCACTGGCTAGGTTATGAATGTCCCAGGCACGACAGCCAGATCATCGGCTTGTATTAACTAATCGAGCAACGCTTCATGAAAACAAAACTCTTCCTCCCACGCGGTCTTACGTTAGCCCTCCCGGTTGCGGTGGTGCTAGTCCTCCCTCACGGCCGCCTGCTTGCCCAGGGCGCCCTCACCCCACCCGGTCCGCCCGGGCCGAGCATGAAAACCCTCGACCAAATCGAGCCGCGCATGCCGATCTCCTCACTCCCCTACGCAATCACCATTCCCGGTTCCTATTACTTTATTACCAATGGGGTCGGAATCAGCGGCAGCCACGGGATCACCATCAGCGCCAATAACGTGACCATCGACCTCAACGGGTTCGCCCTGTTGGGCGTGACGGGCGCGCTTAGCGGTGTTTTCGTTACGGGCAACTATACCAACATCACCGTGCGCAATGGCTCGGTCAACGGTTGGCCCGGGCACGGCTTGGATGCTTACACTGTCGCCTACCCGCGCAACCTCGTTTTCGAGCGCCTGACGGTCGCCGGCAACGGCGGGATCGGCCTGTATACCGAGGCGCAAAGCACCATCCGGGATTGCGTCGTCATCCGCAACGGCAACGCGGGCATTTATATCCAGGGCGGCATCGTCAAGGATTGCCAGTCTTCCTCCAACAGTGCCGAAGGTATCAGCACCGGCCCGGGGACTTTAGTCAACGGCTGTGTGACCTGGTCCAATGCCACGGTCGGCATCCGGCTCAACGATGGGAGCACGGCCAATGGCTGTGTTGTTACTGGCAGCGGTAGCGACGGCATCCGCGCCGGTGCTGATGCCATCCTGCAGGCCTGCCTTGCGCGGGGCAACGCCGGCACCGGCATCGTGGCCACGACGGGCTGCCTGATTAAAGACTGTCAGGCGCTTCTCAACCTGGGCGACGGAGTCCTGACGCAGGACGGCAGCCAGATTAGCGGCTGTGTGGCCCGTACCAACGGGTTGCGGGGGATCGAGGTAGGCAAGAGCACTGCACTGGGCTCGCAATCCAGCATTACCGGCTGCACCACGACGCAAAACGGCGACGACGGGATCCGGGTAGCGGGGCCGGCGCTGGTCAAGGACTGCACCAGCTCTCAGAATGGGGCCGTGGGCATCAATACTGTATTCGCCAGTGGTCTCGCCGGGGGAAACGTGATTACCGGATGCGATGTACTCTACAATCGCAGTCATGGCATCCAGGTCATTTTCGGCAGCCTGGTCCAGGGCAACAGCTGTTACGGCAACGGCTACAACGGAAGCAGTGTCGGAGCGTTAGCGGGCTACGGCATCTCCGTTGCCGGCTCGGGCGGCAACCGGATCGACGGCAACCATTGCGCCTCCAATAACCGGGGCATCGATTGCGCCGGCAGTTTCAACCTCATCACCAGGAACAGTTGCACCGGCAATTCAGGCACCGGCGCCCCCTCCGCCAACTACAACGTCAATCTCGCCGGCAACGATGTCGGCCCCATCGGCACTGCGGCCGCCAGCACGAGTCCCTGGGCCAATATCTCATTCTAGATCAACGTGATTTATGAAAACACCAATCCGACTGGCGGCGCTCGCGCTGGTTTCAGCGTTCAGCCTTCAGCTTTCGGCCTTGGTTCACGCCGCCACGACGATTGACGTCACGAACCGCTATGCCTACGCCGCTAACCTCGGCTGGCTGGACTGGCGCGGCGACACCAACAACGGCGCGGTCATCGGCGAATACGTCTGCTCCGGCTACCTTTATTGCGCCAACACCGGCTGGATCAGGCTCGGCAGCGGCACGCCCGCCAACGGCATCCAGTATCAGAACAATTCCGCCACCGACTTCGGCGTGAACCAGGACGGCCTCGGCAACCTCACCGGCTATGCCTGGGGCGCGAACATCGGCTGGATCGCGTTCGAGCAGGCCTACGGCCAGCCGAAAGTCAACCTGCTCAGCGGCAAATTGAGCGGCTCGGTCTGGAGCGCCAACTGCGGCTGGATTTCCCTGAGCAACGCCGTCGCGCTCGTGCAGACGGACAGCATCCAGAAGGGCGCGCTCGCGCCGGATGGCCTGCCCGTCGCGTGGCTGCTGCAAAACTTCGGCGCGACCAATGTGGACGCAAATGCCGACCCGACCGGCAAGGGCAACACCATCGCGCAGGACTATCTCGCCGGCACCGACCCGAACAACGCGGCGGATGTTTTCAAAATCACTTCGTTCCAGCGCAATGTCCTGGCGCCGGGCTACGACCAGTTTGCCTGGAACAGCAAGCCCACGAGGTTTTACGCCGTGCAAACCAATCCGAACCTGGCCGCCGCCGCCGGTTGGGTGGACTACGCGACGTTTGCCAGCCCCGGCACCAGCACCGCGGCTTTTTATGACTACAACGCGACCAATCAGTTCTATCGCATCCGCGCCTACCGCCCGCTCACGCCGTGAACGCCGCCGGGAACAAGACAAGCATTGCGTACTGCTTGTTGCCATTTTCGACCAGATTCCGGCATTCCCTGGCAAGTTGTTTTCTGGATTCATTGATACGCTGTTGATCCAGGTTTAGCACCTCGATAGTCCGGTCAGCCCTCTGAAACCCATAGTTACCCGGTAGCGGCAGGGGCCGGGGCTTTCCCGTGAATGGGTCGCGGAGTCAGAGCAATGTTTTTACGGTGTCGATCCGCCCGCGCGGTGTGGCGGCTGGAGAAACTTTAGCGTGACCCCATTTCTGCGAAGGCGCGGAAAGTCAAATTTGCTGCGGATGCCATCTGCATCAGGGACACTCAGAAGCTGGCCACCCCAATCGGATCAACACGCCGCGCCGGCACTTGACGCAGGAATTGCGCTTCCATTTCGAACGGGTTAGTTTTCACGACACCTCCGCAAAGGTCAGAAATGAAAGCAACCTGGTCATTGATACTGCTTTTTCTTTTGGCTACCAGCCCTCTTCCTGGCCGGAACGGCGAGGACTTGCCATTAACCTCATTGGCCTTCATTCGCGTCACGGTGATCGACGCCACTGGCGGGCCAGCTAAAACGAACATGACGGTGATCGTTACTGGCGACCGCATTACCGAGATCGGGAAAACTCAGAGCGTGCGCCTGCCCAAAGATGCTCGGGTCGTGGACGGCTCGGGCAAGTATCTGATTCCGGGTTTGTGGGATATGCACGTACATTGCGCTCTTGATCAGACTTGGGGCCGGAACGTGTGCCTGCCGCTGTTGGTTGCCAATGGAATTACCGGGGTGCGCGATATGGGTGGACCTGGCAGCGGTGACCCCAAAATGGTTTTTCGCCTCCGCCAGGAGATCGGGGAAGGAAAACTTCTGGGTCCGAGGATTGTGGCGGCTGGCTATATACTGGAAGGCGGTGTGAAGCCATCAAAAACAATGATCAGAGTCTCCAGTGAGAGCGATGGCCGGAGCGCGGTTGATTTTGTGAAAAAATCCGGCGCTGATTTCGTGAAGGTGTACGACTTGATCCCGCGGGAGGCGTACTTCGCTATAGCTGATGAAGCCCGCAAGCAGTCCATTCCTCTTGCCGGGCACTTACCGCTTTCTGTGGATGCGGTTGAAGCGGCGGATGCCGGACAAAGGAGCATAGAACACGATTACGGGATTATGTCGGCCTGCTCGACGAGGGGGGAAGAGTTCAGGAAGCAGGTACAACAAGACCGGCAGCAAAGCGTCGGCGGCAAACTTAGCTCGGCGGTGCTGTTCAGAAGATTGGTGGAGGAGATAACGAGAATGGTTGAGAGCTACAGTGACAAAAAAGCGGAGGGGGTTTTTAACCATTTAGCCCGAAAGGGGACCTGGGTTTGTCCCACCTTCACGGTTGTTCGAGCACTCGCCTTCGGCGACGATCCCAATCTCGCAAGCGATCCCCGGCTCAGGTATATTCCGCTGCACATACGGAACAGCACCTGGAATCCGAAGTCCAACCCCATGACCAGGGACCTCACGTTAGAGGATCACGCTGCGTTCAGAAGGAATTTCGACAAATGGCTTGAAACTGCAGGTAAAATGCGACGCGCGGGAGTGGGATTCCTGGCCGGTACGGATGTTTGTCCCGGGCGAGGGGCGGGAGCGAACATCTTCCCTGGGTTCAGCCTGCACGATGAACTTGCACTATTCGTGAAGGCGGGATTTACGCCGATGGAGGCACTACAGGTTGCGACACGCAATCCCGCAGAGTTCTTTGGCACGCTCGACAAGCTGGGGACCATCGAGACAGGAAAACTTGCGGACCTGGTATTGCTAGACGCCAATCCGCTGGAAAACATCGGCAACACCAGGCAGATCAATGCTGTGGTCATGAATGGCCGTTTGCTCGACAAGCAGATGCTTCAGAACCTGCTGGGCCAAGCGGAGAGGGTGGCAAACTGGCAATTTCGCACTGGCCTTGCAGTGATGAGCGCCGCCGCCGGGTTGTTGATTTATCTGGCGACTTACTTCCTCAGCGCCCGCGTGAATTACGTGCAGGTGAAAGAGGTGTCTACTGCCGTGCCTGTTTATCATCCTTGGAACGCCAAGATTGTTCGAATCATCTTTGCGCCTGCGCACGTGCTGGACGCTGCGTACCTGCGTCCGTTCCGGTGGCGGGAGAAAAAGGGGGATTAAATGGTATGGCTAACTCCGAGCTTCGGCCAGAGGAACCAGGCGGCACCTACAGAGACAACAGGTGATTCAGCTTTTTCATAATCCCTCATTTTGCGTTGCAAGCTGTTTCACCGCCGCTTCCAATTCATCCAACCGCTGGATAAGGGAACCGTTTTGCCGTTTCAAAGTTTCAATCTCCGCAGTCTGCTCCTCGACCGTGCGATGTTGCTTGAGGAATTCGTTCAGGAGCATGGCGTTGACGGCCTCGTAGCGGACGGTGAAAATCTGATCCTTTGCGTCCCGCACCACTAAATCGGGGTCAACGTTGGCCACCTCCTCGGCGACGAGGCCGAATTGCGGGGTGCCTTGGGGGATCAATGCCGGGTTTATATTTGAACGTCACGGGCCGGAGCGACAGGAGCACGCGGCTCGCGTCGTCCATGCTGTGAATATCCACCCCGGTCTTGTGCGCAAGGGCGGGGGCAAGGTAGCCCGCCTTAATGCCGTGGCTGCTCTTGCCCAAAAACGGAGTCGAAATTTTTTCCCCTGGCGGTAATAATTTTGCCTTCCGCTGCGACTAATCAGATAAAGGTCCGTGATTGAATTCGACGCCCGCAGACGAACACAAGTTCCTGGAGCTGGTGAACGAGAATCGAAACAAAATTCTCAGGGTTTGCCGCGTCTATGCCTGGAATTCCGCCGACCAGGACGATTTGTACCAGGAAATCCTGTTCCAAATCTGGCGGGCGTTGCCCGGACTGAAAGAAAGCGCTTATGCAAACACCTGGCTCTATCGCATCGCGCTCAACACCGCCATTTCGTTCGTCCGCAAGCGGGCCTCACGCTCCGGCCGAGTCGTTCATTTCGAACCCGCCGACCTCACGCGCGTGATTGAATCGCGGCAGACAACTGAAGAAATTGCTGACGACCGCATGGCGGATCTTTACACCGCCATCTACAAACTGGACCCGCTCGAAAAAGCTCTCGTCACCCTTTTCCTGGAAGACCTCACCTACGAACAAATGGCGGAAGCCACGGGCATCAACGCCAATAACGTTGGGGTCATGTTGCATCGCGCCAGGAAGAAACTTTCCCGTCTGCTGACGGAGGAGGCGCCAAAATGAACGACGACGAGTTAAAGAATCTCTGGCAACAGCAACCGCTGAGGAACCCGAACATATCGGCGGCCCAACTGATTTCTGCTATGCAACATAAAACGACCCAACTTCGCCGCGACCTGCGCGCGCGTGATGCCCGCGAACTGGTGGCTTGTGCATTTGTGATACTTGTTTTTGGATATTTCGCTTTCAATGAACGTTCGCCGATTGTGCGTCTCGGCTGGTTGATTGTCGTCGGGAGCTCGATGTTCATCGCCTGGAAGCTTGTTTACGCCCGCCGGACTGCTCCGCCGGCGCCACCCGGTGCGACCATCGTCGAATCACTCCGGGCGGAACTGAATTCAGTGCGCACTCAGTCGCGTTTATTGGGGTCGGTGCTGTGGTGGTACTTGCTTCCGCCGGGTATCGGCTTGTTGGTCGCCACCTGGGGCATGAAGATCCATCTCCACGCCAAAATCCCTTCGACGCTGGTGTTCATTGCCGTATATGCGTTTGTCTACTGGCTCAATCAGTGGGCTCGGTCCAAGCAACTCCTTCCCCTCGAAGCACAACTGGAATCGCTGCTCCATTCGGCTGAAACCGGCGAGCCGCTGGATGATGCTAATGTCGCTAATCTGCGCCCAACCGTTCTCTCGATGGCGGCCGCCGACCGGGTCAAACCTTCTGAATTCAAGGTCGCCTTTTGGCAGCTCGCCATTTATGGCGAAATCGGATTTATTGGGATTTGGTTCATTTTGATACTCGCTCTAACTGAGGGCAAGTTCTCGCTAATGTTCAATGGGCAGCATCTGGTCTGGCTCGTGCCTTTCATCCTGGCGGGGTTGTTATATTCCTGGCTGATGCAGAAAATGACCCACCGGGCCGTGGGACTCAGCACCCTGGGAGTTCATCTGCAGAAAGGGCAAAACCTCATTCTTTGGGACGAAATAAAAGAAGTTCGGCCACACAGGTTTCTGAATATTCGGACTCTCTGGCTCATCAGAGAATCAGCCGAAAAGACGATGATGCCCTGGACTTCCCTGGAACGACATTCTGACCTGAAGGCGGCGGTTGAAGGCTTTGCCCCGGCAAACCATCCCATACGTAAATACCTATCCCTGCTGAGATGAACCTAACCACAACTACAGTTTCGCTCTTTCCGGGCGGCGTGGCCGCCGGCGACACTTTATTCTGGCACCGATTTGAGCCCGATTCATGCCGCTTTGGGCCATTGGAGAATATCCTCCAGGGGACCTGGAACGGGTTCGCCTGGCTGGTTGCATTCCAACAACTCCAACCGACCCTGGCCGGCGACCGCGCACAAGTATCTTCGCGTTTCTCTCGACCCAGAGTCCAATCCTTCGGCCGGGACGACCAAGGTGACCAGCGCCCCCGGGCGCCCGGAACGGACCTCCAACCAAAGGTTGACCCAGAGGTAAAAGGCCGGTGGGAGTCGCTGTGCCTCATAAACCGAAACCACAATTACATCGGCCGACGCCAAAGCGGTGACACCTTCCGAAAAGGTTCTACGGTCGCTGAGGTCATTGATGTTCCACTCCGTGCAGTGGATGGCCTCCTCGCCGGCCAACTCTGCGAGTCGAGCCTGCACGCGCCCGGCCCATTGCCGGGCCGGCGCATCCTGATAAACGATTGCGACATCGAGCGAATATTCGGGGTCGGGCGAGGCAATCGAGGGCCCGGTCGCCGTTTCAAATCTGCCCTTGAGCAAGGTCGGTTGCATAAGCTGCATAATTCAGTTTCCTGTTACAACAGACCACACCCCGTCTGCCGCCCCAAGTTAAGAGATGGCTCGGAAGCGTCAAAAATCTGTAAATGCATTTTTCTGTCAGAAAGGTAGGGCGTTTGGTCGCTATTTAACTGAATGCGGATACACATTCAATGAGCCGTTAAGAACGAGAAACCATATTCCGTCGATCGAACTATGAATAAGAGACCTCTACCCGGAACCCTGGTGGTTTTAGTCGTGACCGCCTGGGTCACCACCGCATCCGCCGCGTCGTCAACACCCGCAGATATGACCCAAGAGATCGAAGGCATTCGAAAAAAGCATGACCTCCCTGCCCTCGCGGTGGTGGTGGTGAAAGAGGGTAAGATTTGCGGCCAGGCCGCCGTAGGGGTCCGCAAGTGGTGCGATTCCACGCCGGTGACCACGAACGATGTATTCCACATCGGTTCCTGCACCAAGTCCATGACCGCCACTCTCACGGCAATGCTAATTGAGGAAGGCAAACTGAAATGGGAAACCACGATTGCAGAAGTGTTTCCCGAGTTGAAGGGCAAGATGGACAAGCAGTATGAAACCGTGACGGTCGAACAATTGCTTAAGCATCGAGGCGGCGTTCCAGGCGCACCGTCTGCCGCCGCGTGGAAACGGGCCCGGGAACAACAGGGCACGCCCACGCAGCAGCGCCGTGAATTCATCGAAGCTGTGCTAAGCCGACCGCCGGAAGCCAAGCCCGGCACCAGGATGATTTACTCGAATCAGGGCTACGCCATCATCGGCGCAATGCTGGAAAAGCTCACGGGCGCGCCGTGGGAGACATTGATCACCGAACGGCTCTTCAAGCCGCTGCACATGGATTCGGCCGGTTTCGGACCTCCGGGAACAACCGGTAAAGTTGACGAGCCGTGGGGGCACGCGCGCAAATTGGGGCTCACTTTGCCTCTGCAGGAGGATAATCCGCCGGCGATCGCGCCCGCCGGCCGCGTCCATTGTTCACTCGATGACCTGGCTCGCTTCACCATTTTCCATCTGCAGCGCGGCCAGCCAAGTGGTCTGTTGAAACCCGAAACCCTCGTTAAACTCCACACTCCGCCGGCGGGCGGTGATTACGCCTGCGGCTGGGTCGTCGTGAAACGTGGCTGGGCCGGCGGAAACGCGCTGATGCACAATGGTTCGAATACGATGTGGTATGTGGTGATGTGGCTGGCGCCGGAAAGAAATTTCTCCGTCGTTGTGGCGACGAACATCGCAGGGTCCGGCGCTGAGCAGGGCTGCGATGAAGTGGCATCGTTGATGATTCAGCAATGGCTGGGAAAGTGAGCCTGCTGCGATCGTGGCGAGCCAGCCCGGAGGTCAAGAGAGTGAAGTCTTAACGCATTCCGAAATCGCGAGGGCGGTTACGGGACCAGCAGCCGGTAGAATTGCAGCGTGCCGGCGTTCCAATTCGTAAACGCGAAATTGGTCCGAGTGTTGGAAACCTTCCCCAGCGTCGCCCATGTCCCGGCAAGGTTCGTGGTGCTTTGCACGGCATAAGTCACGTTCGTCAGCCCGGCCCAGTGAAGGACCTCCATGGCGTTTGACACGCTCACCGCGAGTGAAGGCTGAGGCACGTTAAGACTCGTCCACTCGAGCCGCACCACGCTGTAATCAGGAATCAGGACGGAATTCGTCACGGTGGCAGCCTGGATGACGACATTATTCAGCGGTGGATTGACGTTGACGACGCTCGGATTGCTTCCGCTCACAAAGGTTTCCAAAAATTGGTTGGTGAGCACGACGCCGTCCTGGGTAATTTGCACCGGCACGGCATTCGAGCCTTTGTTGGTGAGCACCACGTAGCGCTTTCCGTTACCGCCTTGATAAGCCTGCGCGTAAACTGCCGGCATCGTTCCGATGCCATTGGTATCCATGGGTACGGTCGGGCCATTGGTGCCGACGGTCGTAGCATAGACGGCGGTGGAGCGGTTCAGCGCCCAGTACGCGACGGCCTCCGCAGTTCCCTGGGCGCTGAGGAAATAACCGAACGGGAGGCCAATGGTATTGGTCACGTAGCCTTGGGCAGCGGCCCTGGTCACGGCGTTCCAGAATTGATTGGTCATGTCCACGCCGCTGCCGTTCACGAGTTGATAGCTGCCGGCGAACGTCACCTGCGGGATTGTGGACAGGCGCATCACGTATTCGGAGGCGTAGATTCCCCCATAAAGTGTGCTCGTCGGCGGATTCTGGATTCCGTTGCCGTTGCCCATACAGGGGGCCAGCTCGGTGACGAGGAACGTGACGTTGGTGTGGTTCTTTGCGATCAGCGTGTTGGTGACGAACAGGGTGGTGTTGCTGAACAGAACTCCATTATCCAAAGCCATCAAATCGGAAAAGGCGCTGTTCGTGGGTAATTCGGGATAATGATGATAAACCACGGCGTCCCAGTAGGGGGTGGAATAATTGCCCAGAGCGTTGTCCCAGCTCATGCCGGGTCGTGCCGGGTCGCTAAAGAAGACGGCCACCAGGGCATTGGAATCGGCCGACTTGATGGCGTCCCGATAAGGCTTCATCTTGTTGGCGTAATCCGTCCCATTGGTGAAGAAGTCGGTCGCACCCTGAAACAGGTAAGGTTCATTGCAAAGCTCCCAGACGGCAACCGGGATGTGGTTGCTCAAGGCAAATGCAGCGAACGCGCCGGCGGAATTGGTCGTGTCCGTGAAGGCGTTGACGCAGACGATAATCCTGGCGCCGCCGAGGTTCGCGGCCAGGCTGGCAAAATTCGTGAACTGTGCGCCACCTTTGCCGATGAGCGCATTAATGGTGACGGCGGTAAGGTTCGAAGCAGCGTTATTGGGCCCCTGTTTCATGCCGATTTCCTGGACCCAATTTGAATCGGTCAACCCGGTGGCCCAGTTGAAGCCGTCACCGGTTGTGCCGGCCGGAAAAAGCAACCAGCCCGGGGAAAGCATCGCGGCGAAATGCTGCATGTTGGTGTCTGCGTATTCGACGCCTGTGCCCAGCAGTTCGGTGGTGAAGCCGGCGAAACCAGGATTGAGGGGAGTGACGTTGGTCGTGCTAAAAGCCACCGGCACATTGGTGCTGGATTGCGCACGGACTTCAGGCGTGAGCCAGAGGCACGTCAGCAGAGCCAGCAAAACCGCATGTCCAGATTTGCACATATCAGCGTCGGGTTGCGGGTAAGGATTGCGCCGTTCGCAGGGTCAGGACAACGTTTTAATAGATACGTTTAGTGAGGCGACGAGGGGCACACGATTCCAATCGTGCGCCCCTTCCATGAGTGACCGGTCATGAGCGACCACCGATTCGTCCTTGCGCTCAAAAGTTGAGTTTGCTCATTTTTTAATTTGACAGCGGCGGCGAGCGGGGGTCGGGTCAACCCATAGATGGCCGCTCACCCTGCTTTTTGTTCCTCTCTCCTGGCATCCTTCCAGCACTCGGCCATCGCCTTGCGGTTCGGGCGCCAATTCCCTTCTCCCAGGAAAGTAGCCATGGTCTTTCCTAGATCGATCCCCAGAACGTCGAGCGCGGCCGTTTGGCCGGCGTCTCTCCAATCCGCCAGCTTCAGGAAAGCCACAAATTCTTTGGCTTCAGTAAGCAAAAGGTGAACCATGATTTCAGCCAGGCTGTAGCTGAGTTGATTCGAGTCTCCCGGCTCACCAAACGAAACTCCCGACCAGAACTTCTGGATGTTCTCGGCGTTCCATAACATCAGGTGCCGGTCGCGCAAATCGTGGTCGAGAAACTGCCGCCGCCATTGATCCACCGTCCAGTCAAAAACCATCGCCAGCCCTTCGTTCAGCCACAGCGGGAGTCGCAAATGCACCACGCTGTTGTGCAGCAACTCATGCGTCAACGACTGCCGGACGCTCCTTCCATCGAGGTAGGGCATCGCGATATGAACGTAGTCCTTATGGATGAGGCACCCGCCGCTGGCCGGATGAATTCCATCCGCGTTGTAATACGATACGTACTGGTAGTAGTCGTCATCCTCGGTGAACAACAAGACGACGTGCTTGCCGTGCCCCCACTGCCACGCCGCGTCCCGGAGCGCTGCGTAGATTCGTCCGAGCGTCCTCTCGGCAAACAACAGTAGTCCCTCGGCGGCCGCAGGTTCCAGCGCGGACAGCAAAATAAATTCAGCAGAGCGCCGAACCTTGTACTCGCCTCCTAAATCCGCCCCAACCTGCCGCACCCATTGGGTCGCCGCCTCCGTCCAGGCCTCAGACAACTTCTCCAGCGGAACTGTCTGCTTAATTGCGCTCCGAATGAGCTTCCAGTTCGGCCGCGAATAGCCTTCGGCGAAGACGAACGCGTCCTTAAGCCCGCTAACGTCGATCACCTCAGGCCGCCAGTCAGGGTCGAGCTCGCTCGCCTGGACCCGGCGCACCGGACCAGACACTTCCTCCAGAACGTTTAGCATGCCGTCCGCACCACCGGGACGACGTTCGACTGGTCTTTCTTGAGGCTCGTTCCCCTTCAGAGCCTCGCCATCGATTGCGCATACCTCTGCGTCGTCCGGATATTCTTTGCCGCACCAGGTGCACTTCTTCATGCACTGGAACTTTCATGCTAGGGTGCTGAAAGTCAAACTTGCGGGGAGAGCCAGGGGCCATGCGTCCTTGCGCTCAAAAGTTGAGTTTGCTCATTTTTGGATTTGACAGCGGCGGCGGGCGGGCGCAGATTTGGATAAAATATGAGTTCACTCATTATTGTGTTATGAAACCGACCCGCGCCCGGGCCGCAGCCCGGCCCCCGAAACGCGGCAAGCGGGCGGAAAACAAAGAGAAAACCCGCCGGGCGATCCTGCAGGCGGCGCTGGATTTGTTCGCGCAAAAGGGGTTTTACCACACCACCACCAAGGCCATTTCACGCAAAGCGAGGATCGCCGAGGGCACCCTGTTCAACTACTTCGAGACGAAGGAGGACCTGGCGTTGTACTTTTTCGAGCAGGAGCTCGCCGGCATCGTGGATTGGTATCAGCACGACAAACGCGCGCAACGGGCGCACCTGCCGGAGAAGCTCTTCGGCATCATCCATCACCTGCTCGAACGGCTCGGTCCTTACGAGGAGTTTATCGGGGCGGTGTATCTGCGCGCTCTGCAGCCATCCTCCAAGCTCAGCCCGCTCAGCCTGTCGTCCCAGGAGCAAAACCTCCGCTACCTGCGCTTCGTTCGCGGTGTGCTCGCCGAGGCCGCGGCGGCGGGCGAGATTCCTGAAACCGGCGATTTTGGCGCCTATGCCTTCGGGCTGTTTCACCTCGCAGTCATTACCTACTGGCTTCAAGACCGTTCGGCGGGCAAGGAACAGACGCTGGCGCTCCTGGATCGGTGCCTGAAATTGGCCACGACCCTGCTCAAGAAAGGAGGCTGGGAGTGGTAGGCAAACCTCCGCAGCCTGGAGTGTTGGCCCGCGGCTTGCGCCTCGGAAAACTCGGGTTGACGCTCACCGGCAGCTACCTGGGTTACCAGGCGCAGAATCTTTTCCTGGGAGAGAGCGAACAGCGGCAGCGGCGCTTCGAGCAGGCCTCGTCGCAGCGAGTGCGCCAGGAGCTGGGCTCCCTCAAGGGCGCGGCCATGAAGCTGGGCCAGCTCCTGAGCCTGCAGACGGCGGCTTTGCCGGAGGCGGCCATTCAGGAACTCGCCGGCCTGCAGATGCAGGCGCCGGGCATGCACCCGACGCTGGCCCGCGCCCAATTCAAGGCCTCTCTGGGCAAACCGCCCGAAGAGGTTTTCCGCCATTTCGAAGAGGAACCTTTCGCCGCCGCTTCCCTCGGCCAGGTGCATCGGGCGGTGACCCGGAACGGAGAGAAGGTCGCTGTCAAAATTCAATATCCCGCCATCCGCACCGCGATCGAGAACGACCTCAAGCTGCTGCGCTCCGCGACCTTCGGGGCCCGGCTGAGCGGTCATCTGCCGCAAGCGATTCTCGACGAGGTGCAGCGGGGATTTCTCGAAGAGACGGACTACCTCCACGAAGCGCGCAATCTGGAATTCTTTGCGCAAGGGCTGGCCGCTTTCAAATACGTGAGCGTGCCGAAGGTTCACTGGGACCTGACGACGGAGCGCGTTTTGACCATGTCCTTCATCGAGGGAGAAGTCGCGGGCGCTTTTCTCGAACGGAAACCGGCGGCGGCGGTGCGCAACTTGCTCGGGGAGCGCCTGGTCGAGCTTTTTTATTATCAGATTCACAAGTTGAGGGCGCTGCAAGTGGACCATCATCCCGGCAATTACCTCTTTCAAACGGATGGCCGGGTTGGGCTGGTGGATTTCGGATGTGTGAAGAAAATCACTTTCGATATCGCCGTCATCATCCGGGGTTGCGTCGCGCGGAGCTGGCGGCAGGGCGACCAACAGGCCCGGCAAGTCCTGGGGCTCATTTTTGGACCGCGAGTGCCTTACGCGCGGGCGAGGAAAATGCTGGCGACGCTCGAGGTGATGGCGGGCGTTTTGTTCCCGGAAGGAACGGGCGGGGCGGCCGTGGTCGATTTTGGGAAGGGAGAAGCGCTGGAGCTCCTCGGGCGCGCCATGAAAAAGGCCGTCCGGGACAAGGTGACCAATCCGGAGTTCGCGTTTATTTCACGGGCCGAGATGGGTCTTTACAGCCTTTTGCATCGCTTGGGCGCGAAGGTCGATGTGACCGCGGCATGGCGAAGAGTGGAGCAGGCCGGTCAATCTGGCGCGCTCGACCATACAGTTTGAAAATCACGCTTGCCTTGCGGGGTGACGGAGCGCTCACTGGAAAAAGGCGGGGAACCACCTCGGCAACAGCAAGTAGGCGGCATACCCGCTGCCCGCCGGAAGCAGAGTTCCAACCAGCAGTTTCACCCGGTTCCACCTGCTCTGGCCAGGCTTGGGGGCCACAACCGCATTCGGCTGCGAACTAAGCGAGAAGCCGATGCAATGAACAAACCCGGCGAGATTCTTGAAGAAAAGCCGGAACAGAATCAGGGCCACCAGCAACCCAACCGCGAGCGAGGCGTAAATCAGGTTCGAGCCGCTTCCGGCCCAGTGTAGCGCATTGGTCATTTGATCTTTTAAGGAGGGGGTATTCATAGGGATTTATTTGTTGAGGACTCAGGCCCGAGGCAAAGCCACGCGGCAGCGCATTCCAGGGAACCTCCTGCCTTTCCGGCACACCAGCAGCCGCTCTTTTTCATACAACGTCCTGATTCCGCTAATCAGTGACGCTTGGATCTCAGCACAACCCATGCCAACGGCTATGCCCTGTCTCTTCCGCGGCCTCCTGCGGGTCACCATTGACCAGTTCTGAGACGTTCTATGGCGATGGCCAGTTTCCTGCCCAGACTCAGCCCCCGGCCTCTCCGGCAGCATTCAAGTTCAGGGAGCCCGTTTTCTGGCAGCTCGCCCATACCAGATGCCGGAGAGGGTCAGGGTCACGGCGCAGCCGCCAGTAAAAAGAATCAAGAAGGGCGAAGGGAGCATGAACCACGCAACCACTGCTGCGCCGCCAGATAACGCGGCGCAAAGGTAGCAGTAGAACGCGCTCGCCCGAGCGCTGCGCAGGCTCTGCTGGAGGAGTTGATGGAGCGCCTCGTCATCACGAGCCAGCGCAGTCGCGCAGTCGGTTGAGCAAACGATGCGCGGCGCACTCGGGGACTGGATGCAATCCGAGCAAAGCGCCCGTCCGCAATAAGCGCAGACGGCCACGGCGTCGTTCGCGCTGTGCTTAAGACATTTCATCGTTTAGCGTAATCGGCCCAGAGCTTTCCTGCGAAAACACCTCACCCTTTGCCGTAAACCGGCAGCGCCGCCCCGTTGAGGGCACGCGCTGCATCGGATATCAGGAACAGGATGACCTCGGCGATGGCGGCGGGCTCGACCCATTTCGAGAAATCGCCGTTGGGGATGGCCTTTCGATTTTGCGGCGTGTCGATGGTGCCCGGCATGATGCAATTCACATTGAGATTCGAGTTCTTGAGTTCGGCGGCCAGTGATTCGGTCAGGCGCAGGACGGCGCTTTTCGAGGCGCTGTAGGCGCTGTAACCGGCATTGCCTTGAAGACCGTCTCGACTGGCCACATTTACGATTTTTCCCCGACCCTGGCGCAGCATCTCTGGGATGACCGCGCGGCAAGACAGGAGCGTGGTGCGCACGTTAACATCGAAGAGGAAATCCCAATCGGCCACATCCATCTCATGGACGGGCTTGCCACCACGCCAGCCACCCACGGTGTTCACTAGTGCGTCGATCCGGCCGAACCGTTCGCGAGTGGTTCTAACCATTCGCGCCAGGGAATCAGGATTCGTCAGGTCAACGCCACCTGCCAGGAAATGATCCGCGGAGCCGATGAGCTCGGGGTAATTCTCACGCAGTCGTTCATCCGAGCGATCTACCAGGACGGTTTTGGCGCCGGCTTGCTGAAGGGCCCGCGCGGTCGCCGACCCGAGATTGCCGACGGCCCCGGTCACGATCACGACTTGTGCAGCGAGTTGATGGAATGGTGTAGTCATATCATGATAACGTCGTCATGGGTGCTCATGAGTTTTTCGGTCGATAAGTTTTCGAGTTTCCTGGGCAGGAGTCCTGGTTCCATCATTTCGTAACCTTCACCACGTAATAGAGCAGCGGGCCGTTTACCGCTTTAAACCAATGCGGCACCCCCTTGGGGATGACGAGCACGTCCCCTTTTTCGATGTGTTGGATTTGACCTCCTTCGATCGCGCTGCCACGGATTTCGTGGCGCGCGATGGTTCGGGCTTGAACCGTCTTGCCCCCGGTGACCAGCGTTGCGCTCCCCTCGAGCACATAGAAGATATCCGTGTCGCGCGTGTGAATCTCAACCAGGCCCGGCGCCTCGCGGCGCCCGGCTTGTATCTTAAAACTATTGGTTTCCAAAAGGGGCATGCCTTTGGCGAACGCTGCGGCAACCCTGCTATGATCGAGGTACACGAGCGCCGGCAGCTCCTTTCCATACGACACCATCGCACTGAGGAAGAGGGAAACCACGAGGGCAAAACCGCATTTGAAATATTTTCTCATAGCTAGTCTTACTATGTTACAATCGTCGTCTCCACTCAAATCACCATCTGCCGCCGCCCTGTCTGGGTTTCCCCCGCGTGTTGTTTGGACAAATCGCGGTCGGCGCTCTGTTCCAATGGCCGGTCTTGCCCCGGCCGCAACCGCCCCGGAGGCGGAGGATGGACCCGACCTGAACTCCCGCGCAGAGGGAGTCAAAGGCCCTCTGCTGCGTCGGACACAAGCGGGTGTGTGAGTCGTTCGGCATAAAACCGGTTTTGAAACCTTAACATTACTCCGGCCGCGTGAAATCTCAAACTCGGCTCCATGAACTCCGCCACGGGGGGATCGCCTTCTTTGGAGGCGCTGCTGGTTCCCCTCGCAGGCCGGCAGCCTCGAGATGAATTCCCTCTCACGTCCGGGATTTCCAGCCGCGCCGCCCCTCGGAGCACCCTGCGCAGACGATCCTCGCCTCTCGTTCCCGTAACACGTTTTGTGGCCCTATATATAGTGACAGCAATGATCTAGAATTGAAAAAACGAACTGACATGAAGCTCACCCCTCCCAGGTCCCTCTTCACCCGCCCCGCGTCCTGCGACCAGCTCCCCGCTCCTCATTCCTGTAGCAGGTTTTGTGGCCCTATATATTGTGAAAGCAATGATCTAAAAATGAAAATCCGAAAGAGCATGGAAACGTCCGCCATCCCCCCGCGCCCTCCGTTTGCTCGATCCCATTCTATGCGCTGCTCCCCTGCGCTCGCCTCAACCCTTGGTGGTCGGGCGGGCGCCTTGGTTACCTGCCAACGGCCGCGATCCACCGAACCGTGTCTTGAACCGGATAGCACTGGTTGAAACCGGTTCGCACCGGTTCGCACCGGATAAAGCCACAAAGTGGGGGGGTGTCCGTTTCAAGTCCCGGCAGAAAATCCGCGTTCATCCGGTTGCATTCGCGGTTCAAAATGACCTCTGCAGTCTGATTGCAAAACAACGCTTGACCGAAATCGCCGCCAGAAGGGAAGACGTGTTCCTGAGCCCCCTTCCGTAAAGCTGATGCCAATTTCGGGTTGATGGGACAGTGTCCCTGCCATTATCGTTGGCTAACCCAACTGCCAAATGACTATGAGAGCATTCCTAACCTCATTCTTTTGCATCTCGACGCTCTGGTTGAGAGCCGCCGATCCGCTGCGTCCTGACCCCCAGCTCACGCCCGGCGTCGTGACCAACGTCCCGGTCGAGCAAATCCTGGCGCCAGGTTATGCCAAACAGGCGCGCCACGTTACGGCCGCCACCAAGAGGCAGGTGTTCATAGAATACTTCGGCCGGGTCCCGGGCCAGCCGGGGCAATATGAAATCGACCATCTGATCAGCCTGGAACTCGGGGGGAGCAACGATATCAAGAATCTCTGGCCGCAGAATTATCTGAGTCTTCCCTATAATGCGCACATCAAAGACAAGCTCGAAAACCACGCGGCGGCATTGGTGCGGAACGAATTGAAGCTTCACGGCCATGACGCTGCCACCGCCTTGCTCGGACAAATCCAACATGAAATCGCCACGGACTGGGTTGCGGCCTATCACAAGTACGTCTCATCGCACCCGTGAAGGGTCGCGGTCTAGAAAGGGAGGACGCTACCCAGCTAACGTTATGACGAAGCGCAAACGACTTCCCGGACTCCTGCCCTTTTCCAGTTTGATTCTGGGGCTGGCCAGCCTGGCCGCCGAGGTTGACCTGTCCCATTACGACCCGGCCTGCGGGGTCGCGATTCGGCAAGAGGGTGACCGTCTCCAGGCCAACTGGCTGTCGGCCGACGGGGCGCCGTGCGCGGTGGAGTTCTCCCTGAAGCCCAATGCGCCCCTTTTACAGACGCTGGAAGTTGGGGGCAAGGTCCTGGCTGCGCAGGTGCAGCCGGTGTATTTGCTCACGACCGGCGCTCGGGTGCAACGGCCGGGCGTGAAGTACATCTTCTTTGACAAGCCCGCCACGGAGAAGAATGGGCCGGTGAAGCACTTCACCTCGACGCTTGAGATGAAGAGCGTGCGGATCGAGAGCGCCGGCAATCGGGCGACCATCACATTCGGCCGGCTCGCGGCCGGACCGTTTGCCGGCGAGCTGAATTTCCACCTCTATGCCGGAAGCCCATTCCTCCAGGTCGAAGCTGCGATGGCGCTGAGCGAGAAAGGCGTCGCCTACATCTATGACGCTGTCTTGGAGGGCGAGTTTAAGACTGTCGCCTGGAAAGATCTGCAGGACCAGTTCGTGCGCGTCACACCCGCCGGTCCCCCGCGACCGGTTGCGGTGCGAAATCGCACGATCATGTCGGAGAGCGAGAACGGCACGCTGGCGGTGTTCCCGCCGCCACACGCCTTTTTCTTTCCGCGCGATTATTCGATCAATTTCAAGTTCGCGCAGGTGGGCGAGAGGCGGTTCGGCTTGCGCCAGGACCCCGCCGGGGGTGAAGGACACGAAGGGCAATACATTCCGTGGTTCGATGCACCCGCAGGCAAAGTGCAACGGATGAGCATGTTCATTTATCTGAGCCGGCAGCGCGCGGAAGGGGCGCTGGATGAAATTAAACGCTATACCCACGGTGACAAATTCAAGCCGCTCGAAGGCCGCATCACGCTGGCCAGCCACATGCATTCGCAACTCACCGTCCACGAGCACACCAGCCAGCCCCGCGCGTCGGAATTCAAGAAGGTGTTCAAGGGGATGAACGTGCAGGCGTTCCAATTGGCGGAGTTTCATGGCGACGGCCATCCCAGGGACCCTGGGCTGGTGCGTTTGAACGAGCTCAAAGGCATGTTCGAGTTGTGCCGGAAATATTCGGACGACGACTTCCTGCTGCTGCCGAGCGAGGAAGCGAACGCTTATTTTCCCGGGCACACCGTGCTGTTATTTCCCAAGCCGGTGTATCTGACCCTCGTGCCGATCAAACAAGCGCCCTTCAGCGAGGAGTTGGCACCCTACGGCACGGTCTATCACCCGCAAAACTCCGAAGACCTGGCACGCCTCCTGAAGCAAGAAAATGGGCTGGGCTGGACCAGCCATCCGCGGATTAAAGGCAGCGAAGGTTGCCCGGACAGTTACAAGGACACCGATTGGTACAAGGATAAACTCTGGCTGGGGGCAACCTGGAAGGCGATGCCGGGCGACCTGTCAGAGCCCCGACTGGGCGTGCGTTCGTTGGACCTGCTGGATGACATGAATTTGTGGGGCCAGCGAAAAATGATCCTCGGCGAGGTGGATTGTTTCACCATCGATGACACGCACGAGATCTACGGTCACATGAACGTGAATTACCTCCGCCTGGCGAAATTGCCCGGCCTGGACAACTGGTCGCCCATCCTCAACGTGCTCCGGCGCGGAGATTTCTTTGTCACCACGGGCGAAGTGCTGATCCACTCATGCCGCTTGGAGGGTGAAAAGGTAAAGGCGGACATCGAATGGACACTGCCGTTGGGCCAGGCCGAACTGGTGACGTGTGACGGAAAAACAGTCCAACGCAAAACGATTCCCTTGCCGGAAACGAAGGAGTTCGGCCGCCGAACATTCGAATGGCCGCTCGACCATGATAAGCTCCAATGGTTCCGGCTCGAGGTTTGGGACATCGCTTATGACGGCGCCTTCACACAGCCGATTTACTGAGTCCACCAAATTTAACTCGCGCGCCAATGGCTCGACGGCTATAAGACCGCGCATGTCACAGCACCGTATCGGGATCATCGGCGGCAGCGGGTTGTATCACCTGGAAGGTTTCACCGGCCAGAAATGGCTCCGGATCGAGACGCCGTTCGGTTCGCCCTCGGACGAGCTGCTCACCGGCAAACTGGCCGGGCGCGACCTGGTGTTCTTGCCGCGGCACGGACGCGGTCACCGGATCCTCCCGAGTGAGCTGAATCATCGTGCCAACATCTGGGCGATGAAGAAGCTCGGTGTCGCCTGGCTAATCAGCATCAGCGCCGTCGGGTCGCTCCAGGCCAAATACCGGCCCTGCGATATTGTTCTGCCGGACCAGTTCCTGGACCGCACCAAGCAATCCACCGCGCACACTTTTTTTGGCCGGGGCATCGTCGGCCACATCGCCTTCGCCGAGCCGGTGAGCAACGAACTGCGGCGCATCCTGCTCAGGACTGCTCGCTCGCTGAAAGCGCGCGTCCATGACGGCGGCACTTACGTCAATATGGAAGGCCCCGCTTTTAGCACCCGCGCTGAATCACTCGTAAACCACAAGTCCGGCCATGACGTCGTCGGGATGACCAACCTCGGCGAGGCCAAATGCGCCCGCGAAGCGGAAATCGCTTACGCGACCATGGCGATGATTACCGATTACGATTGCTGGAAAGCGGACGAGGCTCACGTCACGGTTGAAATGGTGATTGCCAACCTAATAAAAAATGCTGCGATGGCCAAGGCGATCATCACCCAGGCAGTGCCGCAAATCCCCGCCGAACCCAATTGGCCGTGCCACTTCGCGCTCAAAAACGCCATTATGACCGACAGGAAACTGTGGCCGTCCAAAACGAAACAGGACCTCAAGCCGATTCTGGAGAAATATTGGTAGCGTATGGACTACGAAGCCGTCATCGGGTTGGAAACGCACGTTCAGCTCAGGACCAAATCCAAGATGTGGTGCGGGTGCGCCAATGAATTCGGCGCGCCGCCCAACACTCACGTCTGCCCGGTTTGCCTCGGCCTGCCGGGCGTGCTGCCGGTCGCGAACGAAGAGGCCCTCCGCCTGACGGCTCTCGCCGGCCTCCTGCTTAATTGCACCGTCAGTCGCTACGCCAAGTTCGACCGGAAGAATTATTTCTATCCGGACATGCCGAAGAATTACCAAATCACACAGTACGACAAGCCTTCGACGGTCGGGGGCTTCGTCGAGTTCGAGTTCGCGGGCGAAGCGAACCTAAAAGGACCAAACGGTTTTCCGATGGTGCGCATTACTCGCGCGCACATCGAGGAGGACGTCGGCAAGAATTTCCATTTCGAACGCAACAGCGGCGTCGATTTCAACCGCGCGGGAGTGCCCCTGATGGAAATTGTTTCCGAACCCGACCTTAGCAGCGCCGAAATGGCTTACGCATACCTCAACGCGCTCAAAGACATTCTGCGCCACGCCGATGACGAAGGGATCGAAAGGGTGAGCGAATGTGATATGGAAAAAGGGATGGTACGCTGCGACGTCAACGTAAGCGTGCGCCCCAAGGGCCAGCAGGAACTGGGCGCGAAAATCGAGATAAAAAACATGAACAGCTTCAGCGGCGTGCGCAAAGCGCTCGAGTACGAAATCCCGCGCCAAATCGAAGTGCTGAAAAGGGGCGGCAAGCTGGTCCAGTCCACCCGCCGCTGGGACGACGTCGCCGGCATCACCGAAGAAATGCGGACGAAGGAGCACGCGCACGATTATCGCTATTTCCCCGAGCCGGACTTGATGCCGCTCCAACCGTCGGACGAATGGCGGGATCAGGTGGAGCGAAGTGTCTGGGAGTTGCCGCTGTTACGCAAGCAACGTTTCCTGCGTGAATACTTCCTGACAGCGGAACAGGCGGAGGCGTTTAGGATGAATCTACGTGTGGGTGATCACTTCGAAAGAGAAGCGAAGGAATTTCTTGCGACGCACGGGAGCCTTTCGCAGCAAGACAAAACCAGATATTTGCATGATTTTGCAAATACGATAATCCAGACGTTGCATCCGTTGCTCGCTGCGAGGAAGCGGGCTTGGCCAGACCTCGTAATAACGAGCAGCGGAACGTTGGCTTTGAGTGGATCCTTTACGCGGGGCGAGATCAGTTCCTCGACGAGGTCGCAAATTGCCGTTGAATGGATCGATTCGGGCAAAGACGTGCAGAAAATCATTGAAGAGAAGGGCCGCCAAATAAGCGACATTGGCGCCCTTGAGCAACTCTGCGAGCAGGCGATTGCCGCGAACCCGGGACCGGCGGCCGATTACACAGCCGGCAAAGCGGCGGCGTTAAATTTCCTCAAGGGCCAGGTGATGAAGCTAAGCAAAGGCAAAGCCAACCCGGCGCTGGTTGGCGAGCTCCTCGAACGGAGACTGAAAAGTTCCGGCAGATGATTCGCTCTCAGCTTTCGGCTTTTGCCAAGCGAACCGCGCGACGGAATCCATCGCATTGAGGTAGGGCGCGTCTGTCCTGCGCCACGGAACCGCAACTGACCAGCCTTAACCACCGATTCCAACGGATAACGGATTTCTCTTCCTCTATCCGTGAAATCCCTGAAATCCGTGGTCAAAACTCAGCGCTGGAATTCCCTCGCAGCTTGCGAACCGGTCGGATCATTGCAACGCAGGGCTTTTGGTTCAGGTCTTTTCCGCGCGTTTCGCCTATTCCGCGGTGTGCATTCTGCTCTCTATTTGGCCTCGACCACCTGGCCGGTCGAATTGGACAGGTAGATCAAGACCGGCGAAGACAATCTCGTCGTCGTTGATGTGCGCGCGGCGCACGATTTCGCCAAGGGCCACATTCCCGGGGCCATGAAAATCCCCAAAGACAAATGGGACCGCCCGCAGGGTTTCTCCCCCTCGCTCGCGCCCGGGTCCTCAATCACGGCCCCACACCTCCGCCTGGTCTCACTCATCGCCCGGGCTGGTTCCCGGTCATCCATCGCCACATTCCGCTGATTCTCAACCACCGCGTCACGGAACGCTCGATTCGCCAGCTCCGCCCCGTGGATCGGTCCGCGCGGCGGCTCCAACAGAAGCACCGCCGCATACGCCAACAGAAAGGCAATACGCTAGACTCCGACTACAAGATCATGCGGCACCAGATTGACCGTACGAAGGACTGACGCCCATGAACTCCGCAGCCCAGCAGAGTCAGTAGAGCAGAACATCGCATTGCGCCGCCTCCCCACTCTCCATCCGCTCTACCTCGACCCAAATCCCGACTATTCCACTCGGGATACGTTGGGACGGTTGGGACGGTCTGGGACGGTTGTGGGACGGTTGCAAGAGTGAGAATCGCCCGTGTTTACCGGCCTTGGGACGGTGGGACGGCTGTACACCCCCAAACCACCCCCCTACCCCCGTCGGTTGGTTCGCCCTAGCTCCACGCGACAGCGGAAGCTCCGTTCGCCGAGGGATCCTCGTAATCGACTCGTTGGCCTGTAGCAACCCTCAGGGATCAGCCCTCGGCAATCCTCAGGGATCAACCTTCGCCAACCTTCAGGGATCAGCCCTGTCCACCTGAAGGATCAGCCTTGGGCAACCCCTGAAACGCGTAATCACTCGGTAAATACGGCATGTGGAAACCTTTCAACCCTGGATCACCCCTGGACACCCCCCCGGCGGAGAAAATGAAATGGCGCACACCGCCACCTGGCTCTTGGCTATGACAACTCCCGATAGCTCCCGCTCGCCGAAGGCCGTGGTCCCGATAGCTCCCAATAGCTCCCGCCGACCTGTACCCGCAGCGACACCTGCCGGCACCTATCGGCACCAAAATTGAAATTCCCCACAACCCAGCCTTAACCGCTTAAGCCAAGTTAATCCAAATTAATGTAATTAATCTAAATTAAACATAAGTGCCCCCCCGCCATGTTAAAACCAGCCGAGAGCCGCATCGAAGCACACCGCTACCTTTGCGCCCTTTGTGTTCGTTGGTGCAGCACCCCCTTTCAAACGATTTCAAGGTATTTCAAGCCAATTCAAAGGAATTCAAAGCAGAAATTCGCCACCTCGTTGCCTGAAATGGCCTCCGACCTCGAGAAACTTCAACTAACTGCGACTACTAAGCTAACATTTTTTCACCTGAACTGATATTCCACGCGGCCGACCGTACGGGAGCCCAACGCCCCGCGACACCTCCACCAACCTGAAACCTCCCTTTTCGTTACACTCTGTCAGCATCGTTACCGCTGAGGCGTGCGGGGCTGGTGCTCGCGGCGCTGTTTGAGGAGGAACTCGCACCAGCCGTCCATGCCCTGGCCGGTCTTGGCGGAAACCTCGAAGACCTGAGCCTGAGGGGCGACCCGCCGGAGGTTACTCCGCAATGCCTTGCGGTCGTAACTACAGGCCTGAGCCAAATCCATTTTGCTGATAATCACCATGTGGGCGGCCTGGAACATTGGCGGATATTTCAGGGGTTTATCCTCCCCCTCGGTGACTGACAAGAGCACGACGCGGAGGTCCTCCCCCAGATCATACGAAGCCGGGCAAACCAGGTTGCCCACGTTTTCGATAATCAGCAACTCCAGCCCGGTAAGGTCCAATTGCCGGAAAGCGCGGGCGACCATTTCGGCTTCCAGATGACAGACAGTGCCGGTGGTGATTTGGACGACCGGTGCTCCCGACTCGCGCAGTCGCCGCGCATCGTTGTCCGTGGCCAGGTCGCCCACGATTATGCCGGCCTTGAGCTTTGGTGCCAGCAGTCGAACGCTTTCGCGGAGGAACGTGGTTTTGCCCGAGCCGGGTGCAGAAAGGACGTTGAGGACCAACAAGCCGCGGGCCTCAAAGAAGCCACGGTTCCGTTCCGCGAGCCGGTCATTCTTGGCTAGAATCGACTGACGGACTTCAACCGTGCGACGCATTTCTTCGCCGGGTTCGGGAGCGTGCCCTGGGCCTCCGTGTTCGTGCTTATGGGCATGGGCGTGGTCATGGTCATGCGCATGCGAGTGGGCATGGGGATGGGTGTGCGGTTGGTCGTGGGGCTCACCGTGGTGCTGGCCACGTCCGTGTTCGTGCTCGTGCTCGGGGTGGTGTTCGTGAGGGTGCTCATGCTCATGGACGTGTTCGTGCTCGTGCTCGGGGTGATGAGCGCTAATACCTGGAGGATTTTCTCCGGGCAATCCACATCCGCAATCTCTACACATTACTCGATCTCCAGTGAAGCGACTTCCATTTCCCGGCCCGCGCGCAAATCGCCGCTCGGCTGATGGCAGTCGGGACATTCCGAAAACATATCATCGGACTGAAATTCGCGGGCGCAAGCGGCGCACCAAAACCTGGCGGGAACATGCTCGATAGCCAGTTGGCCGCCTTCGGCCGCGGTGCCCGGTGCCAGCGCCTCGAACGCGAACTGGAGCGCCTCCGGCACCACACCGCTGAGCGCCCCGATGCGCAAACGGACCACGTGGACGCGGCTGGCGCCGGCCTTTTGGGCCTGCTCCAGGGCGAGTGTCAGGGCGCTGTCCATAATGGATAACTCGTGCATGGCTTTCGGCGAAAACCACAGCGGGGCCGGCCTAGATTGCCGGGCCGAATCCGACTTAAACCAGCTTATGTTACGCGAGAGGCAATGACAAATGATTTATTCGAGCTCAAGGATGAGCATTCTCTTTATGGCGCCGGTCGTACCGTTTCGAGTACCGCGGTTTCCGAAGCAATAAGGCACTGGTGCATGGTTTCGGCGTCGGGTGCCTGTCGCAGCTCCGCCAGCAACTCGCTCTTTTGGACCATGAGACACAGGCGCGCCAGAGTGTGCAGGTGCAGCCGATCGTCCGGACAAGCGAGCAGGAAGAACAGGTTCGTAGGCCGTCCATCCGGCGCGCCGAAAGGGATGTCTTGCAGGGTGCGGCCCAGCACAATGAAGGCTGCCTCGAACAGATAGGCTTCAGGAACGCGGGTGTGCAACAACGCAAGCCCGCCCGGCAGACCCGTCGAGCAAAGTTTCTCTCGTGCTTCCAGTCCCGCCAGCAGGCTGCCTGCGTCGCAAACCTGTCCTGTCTTTTGGGCCAGCGCAACCATTTCACGCAGGACGGAGGCCTTAGTTTTCGCAGGCAGCGCCGGGTCAATGAACTCCGGCCGAATCATCTCCGGGAGGATAGCCTCGTGGACCAGGAGTTGCCGGGCGGCTTTGGAGGTTTTTTGGTGATACTCGGTCCGGCGGCGGCCCTGCAGGCCCAGAATACGCGGCGAGACCCAGGCATCCAGGTCGATTTTCCGGAAGACCAGGCGTTCTCCGTGCCGCTCGAAGGGGATGTCCTAATTCTTGACCAGGCGCTCAAGGTCCAACCGTTCGAGATGGAGATAGCGAGCGGCTTCCTCGACGCTAAAGGTGCGGTACGGCATACATGGCCCGTCGCGCCGCGGGCAATGCCTGACATTCGGCCTTAAGGCCGGCTGAGGCCCCAACATTCATTGCGAACCTTATGGTGCGAACAATGTCGCCCAAAGTCAACAACTCCAAAACCAATCGGGGTGCGTGGTCGCTTGATTACAAACCGAGGCCTGAGTTGTACTCGCGGTGACATTGCAAATCGTGGCTATTTTGCTATGCTCTATTCGAGTCGATTATGGGACAGATAGGTAAACGCATATTTCTGTTGGTAGCGGTGAACATCCTGGTGATGGTCACCATCACGCTCATCCTTGGGCTGCTGCACGTGGGAAATTATTTTCCCCAGGGCGGCCTGGCGGGTTTGGCGGTCATTTGCCTTGTTTGGGGCTTTACGGGCGCTTTCATTTCGTTGGCGCTGTCGCGGGTGATGGCCAAGTGGATGATGGGTGTGCAGGTGATCCCGCCTGAAACGGGTGATCCCACGCTCAGACAATTAGTGGATACCGTGCATGGATTGGCCCGGGCGGCCGCCCTTCCGAAACTGCCCGAGGTGGGCATTTATGAGTCGGACGAGGTGAATGCGTTTGCGACCGGGCCGACGAAATCGCGGGCGCTGGTGGCAGTCTCCACCGGACTGTTGCGCCGAATGGGCTCAAACGAGGTCGAGGGCGTGCTCGGGCACGAGATCACCCACGTCGCCAACGGCGACATGGTGACCATGACACTCATCCAAGGTGTCATTAACTCGTTTGTGCTGTTCCTGTCGCGGGTGCTGGCCTTTGTCATCAGTCAGGCGATGCGCTCGCGCGACGATCGCGACAGCGGCAGCGGGGTTGTGCAGTACTTGCTGGTGATGGTCTTTCAGATCGTTTTCTCGATCCTCGGCTCGATAGTAGTCTGCTGGTTCTCCCGTTGGCGTGAGTTCCGTGCAGATGCGGGCGGAGCGCGGCTGGCGGGCCGCCCGAATATGGTCAACGCATTGCGCGCCTTGCAAAGACTGCATGAACCGGACGTTGCGGTGGCGGCGGCCCAACAACACCAGGCCTTTCAGGCGTTAAAAATCTCTGGTCCGCGGGGCGGCTTCCTGGCGCTGTTTGCGGACCATCCGCCGTTGGAGGAGCGAATCGCCCGGCTTGAGCGGGGCGCGAGTTAGAATCAGTCCGGTTTAACAGGGAACCAGACGCGCATTTCGTTGGCGCCGCGATGGCACCAGGCATAGTAGGGAATGCAGGTGAGGGCATCCGTGCCTTCCCTTGAGGAAACCTTGATTGTTGTGAGCCCACCGAGAAGGTCCTCACGCCACTGCGTTTGATAGTGCAATTTCCCAGCCAGGATTTTGTCCAGCACCTTGCCACCGTTGTCGGCGCCTTCGGCACAATAAACCAGCGGGCCGCGCTCGAGCGCGAAGCGGTCGCGATCGGCCTTGACGGCGGGATTGGCGACGACCCGCCTGACCGGCATTTCCATTTCCAGCGCGATTGTATCACCGGATTTCCAGTTGCGGACGATTCGGATGAAGCCCTTTTCCACTCTGGGTTCCACCTCTTTGCCATCGACGGCCAACTTGACGCGCGGTTTGAGACCATCGTCGTAGCGGTACAGGTCGCTGGCCAAGGGTTGATTGCGCGCCCAGCCAGGGAGACGGAGGTTAAGAGTGAATTCCTGGCCGCGTAGCGCTCGGGAGGCAGGGCTTCCCACTGCGATCAGCGTCAGCGTGACCTTTCCGTCGTGGGGATAACGCGTCTGCTGCTTGACTTCGAGCGGCATACCGGCGAGGTCGGTTTTAGCCGAACCACCAATAAACAAGTTGACGAATAGCTCTCGCTCCCGCGTCGCGTAAATGAAGCTGGCGATCTCTGGAATGAAGCGGACGTCATTCACGGGACAGCAGGAACAGCCGAACCAGGGCGCGCGCTCGCAGGAACCCATGTTAAATTTGCCCTTGCCGTCGCTTTCGAGGGGGTTGGGATAAAAGAAACGGTCGCCCGTCAGGGAAACACCGGAGAGGAAGCCGTTATAGAGGACGCGCTCGAGCACATCGAGGTACTGGGCATCGCCGTGGAGCAGGAACATTCGTTCATTCCAGAGCGCGTTGCCAATGGCGGCGCAAGTTTCGAGATAAGCGCTGGCATTGGGCAAATCGTAGTCGGCTCCCAACGCTTCTCCGGCCGGCACGGCGCCGATGCCGCCGGTGAGGTGCAGCTTCCTGCCCACGACGTTGTCCCAAATACGATCGATGGCCTGCACGTAACTGGTATCGCCCGTGAGCGCGGCGACATCTGCCACCCCGGAATAAAAATAACCCGCCCGGACTGCGTGGCCCACAGCTTCGCTCTGCTCGATGATCGGTTTGTCGTCCTGCTGATAGGGACCGCGCAATTTGTGCGTGTCAGCTCGGCCGCGAAGGTCACAGAAGAATTTCGCCTGGTCCAAATACTGACGGTCACCGGTGGTGCGGAATAGTTTCACGAGGCCGATCTCAATCTCCTCGTGGCCGGGCGGTTCTTTGAGCTGCCCCGGGCCGGGGCCGAACGTCTTGCAGATTAAACCCGCGCTCTTCAGGGCTACGTTCAGGAGCGAGCGTTTGCCGGTGGCCTGGAAATGCGCGACCGCGGCCTCGTAAAGATGGCCCAGGTTGTAGAGCTCGTGGCTGCCCGCCAGTTTCGACCAGCGGGTTGGGCCGAAGAAGTCTAAGCGGCAGTTCGGGTCGATCGTGCGGGCGGTATAGAGGTAGCCGTCCGGCTCCTGCGCGGCGGCGATCTTGACGATGAGGGCGTCCAAGTACTGGTCGAGTTTTGCGTCCGGATGCAACGCCAATGTGTACGCTGCGCCTTCGATCACCTTGAACACGTCGGAGTCGTCGAAGGGCGTCCCGCGAAACTCCCCCGGCATCAGTTTGCCGGCCTTCGCAAAATTATCTATCCGACCGGTCTCCTCGCACTTCTTAAAATCATACCAGACGGTGGTGATGCGGTTAGTCTCCATCCGTGGAGACCAAAAACTATCCTCGACCTTGACCGCGGTGAAAGGCACCGGTTGGAACGGGTAATCTTTGAGGTCAGCGGCAACACCGTTGGAGGTTGCAGCACAGCAGGCGATAATGGCTGTCCATTTCATCATGGCGGCAGGCTAACACAGTCCACAGTCCACAGTCCACAGTCCGCGGGGGTGCAGGTTGCCGGCACTTCCGGCCTCCCGCTTTGGAAACCGACGACGAAGAGGGTTCGCTCAATCCTTGTTTCAGGCAAACCAGTCGCGCTCGCGATTCTGAGCGGCCTGAACGCTTCCCGGGAGGATGGAAGCGTCCTCGGCGATTTGGAAATCGAACATGCCGGCGGCAACGAAGTCCGCGCCGTTGGCGAAAGCGTGCTGAAAGCCCGCCCGCGGAGGAATGGCTCCGGCGGCGAGCGCATATTCCTCGAGGCTCAGGACCAACGGGGCAGTGAGGGTCGCCGCGGCTGATTTTTTCAGGAAGTCCCTTCGAGTCGGCATGGTTTTCATAGGCAAAACTGGCATTCGCCTTCAATTAACGTCTCCTTGATGACACCCGGCCTGAATGAAGTCAATGTAATTCAACCGATCCGCGGGGCGGGGACGGCCTCGTCCCCGAGAGATCGTACCCAACCACCAAACTACGGGGACGTGGCCGTCCCCGCCCCTTCGGGTTCAGGCGGGCTTCTGAAGTTTGTGACCGTACTTGCGTTTGAAGCGGTGGCAGGCGGCAAAGTCGGTGCGCCCCTCGTCATTCTCCCAGACTTCATGGTACCGGGCCTTTCGCGGCGCGCTGCGGAGCCGGAGCTGCTTGAGGATGGTGCCTTTGGCGTCGCAATCCAATTCAAGGAAACAGGGCTTCTGATTCCGATTCCAGCGGTTCGAGAGAATGACCAATACTTTTCGCTTCATGTGTCGCACAGGCCAAAAGTGTTGGAATCTGAGAGACGGCCGTCAATCACTTTAATGGGAAAGGCCTGTGCCCAGGTGCCTCAGCCCGAGCCCTTTTGACGGCACTCGGGGCACAGATACTGAGTGCCGTCGAAGAAGGTTTTCAGCGACATGACGTGCTGGCCGCAGCGGTCGCAGACTTCGTAGCGGTCGCGGGGGTCCACTGCCACGGCGATCAGGACGAGTCCGTGCTGGCACTCGAGAGTTTCGAGTTGTTCGGGGATGCGATCCGCAACGTAATCGAAGACACGGGCGTCTTTACCCTCGTCGGCAAAGGTCCAGGCCCCCTGGTGCCCCGCGAGGTATTGGCCATCCAGATTCCGCAACACGACTTTAATGGCGCGGTGCTCTTGCATGCGGCATATAAGCGACTTATACCAGCGAATCGAGACATAGGGAATTGTTTTCCCTTGAAGGGTTGGGAGTCCAGCCACAGCGGGTTTTGATTGCGGCGGGGAGTTTTCCCGGGCAATCATCACACTATGAAACGTTGCGCCGCGCCGATGCTTCTCACCGCTCTTGCAGCCTCGATTTGTTTCTTGCCGCGCACGAACGCGGCTGGATTCCTCCGTGCGCAGGGCGAGGACGTCGTGGACGAGCAGGGCCGCAAGTTCCTGTTGCGAGGCGTTGGACTGGGGAACTGGTTGCTGCCGGAGGGTTACATGTGGCGATTTGGCAGCGAAGGTGACCGGCCGCGGAAGATCGAGAAGCTGGTGAGCGACCTGCTGGGGCCGCAGGAGGCCGCGAAATTCTGGTCGGAGTTCAGGAAGCAGTATATCGCGCAGGACGATCTCAAGCGGATCGCCGAGGTGGGTTTCAACTCCGTGCGCGTGCCGTTGAATGCGCGGTTGTTTTTGACCGAAGGCGAGCATGCGGTTTATGTCGATGAGGGATTCGAGCTGCTCGAGAACGTCGTCCGGTGGTGCAAGCAGGCTGGGATTTATGCCGTCATTGATATGCACGCCGCGCCCGGCGGCCAGACCGGAGCGAACATCGACGACAGCGCTAATGACCAGCCCGAGCTGTTCACCAACAAAGCGAACCAGGATCGGTTGGTCGGGCTTTGGGTCAAAATCGCGACCCGTTACAAGGACGAGCCCGCCGTCGCGGCTTATGATTTGTTGAACGAGCCGTTGCCGGAGCGCACCGGCACTGCAGCCAAATATAAGCAGGAGCTGGAACCGTTGTACCGGCGCGTCACGGCGGCCATTCGCGCCGTGGACAAAAAGCACATCATCACCCTGGAAGGCGCGGATTGGGCGAACGAATGGTCTGTGTTCACGACCCGGTTCGATGACAACCTGCTCTATCAATTCCACTATTACTGCTGGGACCGGCCGACCCGGCTCCATGGCATCGGCCAATACCTCGAACACCGCAAGCGGCTGGGCGCGCCGATCTGGGTAGGGGAGACCGGCGAAAAGGACAACGCGATTTACTGGGCCACGACCGATTACTTTGAAGCCAACAATGTCGGCTGGGCTTTCTGGCCCTGGAAGAAAATGGAGGCCCGAAACGCTCCTTGCTCAATCAAATCCCCCGAGGGGTGGGAGGCCATCGCGGCCTATTCGCGCGGCGGAACAAACAAACCCGCGCCGGCGGTGGCGCAAAAGGTTTTAGCGCAGTTGCTGAAGAATATTCGGCTGGAACAGTGCGTGTTTTTCCCCGACGTTGTCAACGCTCTGTTCCGCCGCGTGCCGGGGCGGGTGGAAGCCGAGGACTACGGCCACCAGGGCCTGAACCAATCTTACTTCGTCAAGAACTCCAGGCAGGCATCGAAATATTATCGCCAGTCAGAGCCCGTGCCGGTTGAGTTGATTGAAACCGGCGGCAGCCAGCGGCGCTCCGCCCAAGGTATCCGGCTGGGCGCGGAGGAATGGACGGCCTACTCCGTCAATAGTCTCGAAGCGCGCAGTTATGAAACCGTTGTGCGGGCGAAGGCGGAAAGCGCACCGGCGGTCTTTGAGTTATCGCTCAATGACCACGTCCAGCAACAGGCCGTGGACGGAAAGGGTTGGGTAGAGCTCAAGCTCAAGCCGGCAGAGTTTGTCGCGGGCCCGAATCGGCTCACGTTGCGCGTGAAGAGTGGCGTGGCGTGTTTCGACTGGGCCGAGTTCCAGTGAGCGAACGGACAAAGCGCCCGGGCACTCAGGCGCCAAGTTGTCTCGGGCGGCGCGATTCGCAGTGTTGCCCCGGCATGGGGGCAAGAAACCAAAGCGGCAGAGGACAGCCGCACTCCAAAACCTTGCGGGCGCGCGAACGACAAACGACCTGCGCAAAGAGCAGAAAGAGTTAAGCCACACGGAGGCCATGATCTGCGGCTTGACGCTCCAGGAGCGGCGCAACCCGCATATCCTCAACGCCAAACGCCGTCAGCGCATCGCCAGGGGCAGAGACGTCAGCGTCACCGAGCTCAACACGACGCTGAACAAGGTCGCCCAGATGCAGCAGATGATGAAGAAAATGGGCAAATCCACGAACACGATGGCCCGAATGGGCGGCGGCGCGGCCGGGCTATTGCGAAAATAAAGAATGCTAGTAGGAAGCCGCGCTGTTTCGCGGGCAGCGGTACGAAAACCAGCTTATGTCTAAATCGCTTGGGGTGCGTACGACATAGGGTGGTAGGGGTCCTACGGAGTATTGACCGTTTGCAACCGCACCAACGTGCTGCACACTCAGGTCACTCAAGGACGCCTTCCACTTGTGGATTTCAGCATGGCCGTCTGCGAGAGCTACACCACAGGCGCCATTGTGGTAAGACGCGGGCATATCTATCCACGAAGTCTGGTGGGGAGAGAAGAGTCCAGCGTCATTGATGCTATCGGGGTGCTCGTCAACAAACACCCAGCAATCGACTGGCGGCGGAAAAAGGAAATCACTGTTCTTCTTGACGTGCTTGTAAATGGGGTCGGTGGGCCCCTGCTCATAATTACCCTCACCCACACAAATGTTTCCGGAAATACTTCGGGCGCGTCCGCTCCAACCCAACGCCCCCTGGGCTCCAGTCATGAAGTGGTCGGCGGGACACTTGAACACATTTTTAGAATGGCCGACGTAATTTGCCAACAGGGCGTGCTTCTCGGTGGTCAGGAAAGTTAGGTTCGTATTATCGGGGCCGGTGCTCCAATCCAGCCAGCCTTCAACCCAGCCATCGACGTGTATGTTACTACCTGGCAGATTGTAACCTGCTCCATTCTGGGCGCCACCGCCATGCAGGGCATAAACGATTCTGTCGTTGTTATCGTGCGTGTACATCTGCCAGCCGAGCATGACCTGCTTGAGGTTGTTCAAGCAGGAGATGCCCTGGGTCTTTTGTTTCGCTTTGCCGAGGGCCGGCAGCAGCATGGCCGCCAGGATCGCGATAATGGCGATCACGACCAATAATTCGATCAAGGTGAACCCACGAGCGAGGGGATTTGAGGCATTTTGACGGGAAACCGGATTGAGGCATTTCATAAAGTGCTAGCGTTATACAGGGCGCTGGTTAAGCAGCATGCTTATGTAATCCAAAGTATCACAAACGCGTTCCCGGTGTCAATAGCCATATTTGCGCGAATTGTCGTCAAAAATGAGGACTAAGCGCAGGACAATGAGGTTTGACAACGAACCGGTGGCCGGCAGCGCCGAGGCGCGCGGGAGGCGGATTTTGCATATGCTCATAAAGTCAACACGCCAGGTTGTGCATGACTTAAGGTGATGTAATTTTGATTATCACTCACCTTGCTCACCCTGTCAAGGCCGTTTCCGGGAATCGGCTCCGAGTGGAGGTTCGACCGCGCGCATCATGGTTTTTGATTTCAGAGGGTCCAGCGTTGATACCGGGTGAGGACGGCCTGGACGGAGGGGAGAAGGTCCTGGGCGGCGAACTGCTGGTAGGTGCCGCCGGAAGGCCAGGAGATTCTGAGGCCGATGTTGCTCTTGTTCTGAAACCAGTAGGCGACTTGCTCGACGGCGGCGCGCTCGATGTCGTCGGGGAGCGGGGTTTGGCCTGTGCCTGCCGTGGTGCCGGGGAGGACGTAGCCACCCGCGTAAGTAACGCGGGAAAGGATAAAGGATGAAGGATAAAGGATAAAAGGAGACTGAAGGGAAATGACACAGGCGCTGCGGACCAGATAGTCCGGCGCCGGCTGTTCCTGCCAGCCGGAGGACTCGGAGGTTTTGGTTTCCCATTTGGTGACCGACTCGACGGGGTAGCAGGTGGCCAGCAGTTCGGTGTCGGCGGGATCGAACTCCTGTTGGAAGCCAACTGTGCGGGCCAGGGTGCGGTTGGTTTCTTTGTCGAACCGGGCGGTCACGGCTTTGATCCCGGCGGCGAGCAGGGCGTCGCTGGCGGTGTCCGCGTCGGCGATGGCCAGGCGGGCTTTGACGGTGGAGAGCTGGGTGAGCATAGAGTAAGGAGCGGGATCACTGCTCCACCTTAAGGGATAGGCCTAGCGCCGCAGCGGACGCCACTAGGGTCTCCACTGCATGCGTGCTTGATGGCGGTTCGGAAACCGTCATAGACACGGTGGAGCCGGTCAGGCTCGCCCGGAGGACTTTTAGTCCAAGCGCTGAAGCGCGGGTCATTAGCACGGAAAGCTTCAGTTGCTGAGGGGACTCTACTGGGCCTGGTGCGGCGTAGTACTGTAGGTCGGGCCGGGACTGGAAGCTGTGCAGCTGCTGGGTGAGGGCATCCAAGCGCATAGAAATTAGGTCGAGAATGCCGTCTGGGCGGCTGGCGGATGTCTCGGGGGATGCCTGTGACGTGATGCCGAAATATTTCCAAAGAGTGTTCTGTAGGGGGGTGCGTTCGACTGTCCTCAGACCGGTTCAAACTGGTTCAAGCCCGTTAAAGCTACAAAGTGGGGGGGTGCTACCCGGGAGCATCGGCGACTAATTCCCGTCCAACAGATATGAAGATGCGCGAGCTGATTGCGAAGTCCCGGGATTGTCCGGGAAGATCGCCAGGAACACAAAGAAATCCGTGGGTTTTTGAATCTCGGTGGTCGTTGTGTTCTTTTGCGGCCATTTCGGCAATCGCCACGCGCGCCTCGATCTTGCAGGCGAGGGCCAGGACAGCTCACAGGGGATTGTTTGCGTTACAATGCTTTTACACCTCATTTACGTTCCGCTGACAATTCCCGGCGGGCAAGGACGGACATTCACGGGGACGAGTTCCTGGCAAGAGACGCGTCTTAAGAAAACATCACAAAAAGCAAAACTGAACAAATTATGAAACTCATGTCATTCCATGCCTGGATGCTCCTGGGGGTCGCCTTCACGGTTTCAACGGCCCAGGCGAAAGTGGGAACCCTCAGCGGGCCTTTTACTCACAGCAATCTGCAGGTCTTCCTGATCCATGGCGACACACAATTGGAAGAGCGGCGCTATGCCACGCTATCGGAAGCGCTGGAACGGAACCTCGTCGTGGTTAAAGAAACCGGCAACGTGCAGGAACTCACCATTGAGAACCGGTCCAAAACCCTGACCGTCTTTCTCAATGCCGGCGACATCGTCAAAGGAGGGCGCCAGGACCGGACGGTCCGGGATGACCTCATCCTGCCGCCGCAGTCAGGCCCGGTGCCGTTGGCCACCTTCTGCGTCGAACACGGGCGCTGGACCGGGCGCGGTGACGAGAGTCCCGGGGCGTTCTCGGCGAACACCAAGGCGCTGAGTTCGCGCAAAGAAAAATTGGCGGCGCGCTACGGGTTGAGCCAGTCCGAGGTCTGGTCGGGCGTGGCCGAGCAGCAATCCAAGCTGAACGAGAATGTGTCCCGGCTGGCGGGGAAAAGCGTGGACCTCCGCAGCCCGGCTTCCGCGAGCAGCCTGCAATTAACCCTGGAGAACAAGGACCTGGACTCGGTAAAAAGCAAATACCTGGACAAGCTCAGCCCGCTGTTGAACGGCAAGACCGACGTGATTGGTTTCGCCTATGCCATCAATGGGGAGATAAACACCGCGGAGGTTTACAACAACAAGAACCTTTTTCGCGCGCTCTGGCCGAAGCTGCTGGATGCCGCAATTACCGAAGCCGTTACCGAGTGCGGCACGGACCACCAATTCCGGCCGGTGCAGGCCAGGGAAGTGAAAGCGTTGTTCGAGACTGCACTGTCCGGCACGGTTACCGAACGGCGGGTCTGGAAAACCACCCATGTGAAGACGTACACGACACCCACAACGGTCTTATTCGAAACGCGCGATTTAGACGCGGACGATGTCTGGATTCACAAGAGCTTTATGAACCGAGGAAGTGAAAGCGTCGTCGTGCCCCTGGACCAGGATTCCCGGCAGGAGCGGCAGGAAATACAACGGCCCCTGGTTCGGTAGATCACTGACCGTTCTGGTCGAGCAGGGCTGCCAGGTTGTCGTGGTTCAAATACTCGGGGTGGCCTTCGAACCGGACGATGCCTTTGGGGTCGATCAGAATTGCGTGAGGGATGCCTTTGACCTCGAGGGCGCTGGCCATGCGTTGCCGCGTGTCGATTGCGACCGGGTAGGAAATGAGCGGTGAGGTCATCCGGCGGACTTCGAACTCGGTTTCACCCGAAATCCCGATGACAACCAGGCGCTGTCGGAACATGCCATAGAGGGTGTTGAGGTGGGGAATCGAGCGGCGACAGGGGCCGCACCAGGTAGCCCAGAAGTCCACCAGCACGAACTTGCCCTGAGTATCCGGCTCCGGGGTGAGCCATTTCTCGACCACGAAGTTCGGCGCGGGTTGATTCAGGACTGACTTGGCACTGATTTGATGCGGCGGGATGCCGTTGTTGACTTCGGGCGGGCGCTGGGCGGGGGCCGGCGGGGCCGGGGCCTGGCGGTTCGGCGCGGGCGCCGCGATGAGCGCCTGCCGGTAAGCGGCATTGGCCTGAGCCCGTTGCGCATCGGCGGCCGTAGCGGCCGCGGCATTATAGTGAAAGACCTGCTGCAGGTTGGGCTCCAGGTCCTTGAGTTTGACACTTCCCATCCCGCGAGTGTGCGAAAAATAGACGTGGGTGGCGGTCACCGAGGTCACAGTAACGTTGGTATAGACCTCCGACCCGACTTTGAGGGTCGAAAAGTGTTCATCATCGGCGCGGAGCAGGGTCGCCGATGCCAGAAAAATCGTGAGCAAAAGGATTCTCTTCATAGGGACATATCCAGAGCACGTTTCATGCCCGAAGTCGCCGACATCGAAGCTGATTAAGGAGTGGATTTACCGCAGGAGCGAGACGAATGCGCCACCGGCGTTGAAGACTAAATGGCAGATGACACAGTCCCAGAGGCTGCCGGTGCGCTCTCGCAGAAAGCACTGCAAGAGAGTAATGGCGCCGATGTCGACCGCGGCGACCCAGGAATGATGGACTTGCCCCCAGTGTGTGATGGCTGTGAAACCCAGGACCAGAGTTGTGCTCAACACAATCGAATATGAGCCGCGAAACGCGCGATAAACAAAACCGCGGATGCACAACTCCTCGCTAAATGGCGCTATTAATGTTGGTGCCAGATAGAGACATCTCTCGAAACCAATAGAGTGCGCGAAACCCCAGTATGAAAGATTGTAAACGCCCCGGGCCAGCCCTGAAGAAATCATCACGTGGCCGAACGCTCTTACGCCAAGAGTGACTACGACGACAAACCAAACGCAGTCGCTCGGAGGGCGGTCAAGACCGAAGCGGCTCAAAAACGAAGCCACCGTCTCCGTACGGGCAAAGTACAACACCGTCAGGACGCTGATCGCATCTTGAACCGCCGAAAGGACACAATGACCGGCTCCGCTTCGCGACCAGCGACCAAACGCAGGGAGTCGGACTTCCAGGGCCGCCCACGCGATGCTCATAACGAACCCCAAAACGAAAAGCATTCCGAGACACTTCCACGCATCTCGGGCCAGCCAGCTACCTGTCGAGTCCAAGGCCGGCTGAAGCTGCGGGCCCGCAAGGACGTCACTAACTGCAGAAGGAGTTCCCTCGACGGCGGGGGCAGAAGCTTGGGCGAATTCCGTTCCACATTCCCGGCAATGTACCGTTGCGTCCTCATTTTCACGTCCGCAATAGCTGCATTTCTTCATTTGGAATTGGCCTCGAATCGTCTTGAAGCCAGACCTTACTGTCCTAAAGGGGAGGTGTCGAGCGCTGCCCAGAAAATTGGAATCACGAGCGCGGCCTCCCTGCATCCTTTGCGGCGGGCCACGTGGCCGGGGTTTTGGCCACGGTTTGTTGAATCCATCGATGGCGCGGGGAGGTCTGCCAGGTTCGGCCCAGAGTCACTGCCAAGCTACCTGTCGAGATTTCAGTTTGACAACGGGAGAGTTATTATGTAATTTCAGACGTGACAGAAATAGACGAAATATGAAACTCAGCCCGGTTCAACAAAAGTTCGTCCTGCATTGGGGCGAGATGGGCACGCGGTGGGGCATCAACCGAACGGTGGCCCAGATCCATGCGCTGCTTTATCTCGCACCCAAGCCGTTGAACGCGGAGGAGATCGCCGAAACGCTGGGCGTGGCCCGCTCGAACGTCAGCACCAGCCTCAAAGAACTCCAGAGCTGGCGGATCGTAAAATTGACCCACGTGCTGGGCGACAAACGCGACCATTTTGAGTCCATGAAGAATGTTTGGGAGATGTTCCGAGTCGTCCTGGACGAACGCAAACGCCGGGAAATCGATCCGACGATGGCCCTTCTGGAAGAGTGCATGCAGGAGGCCGCCAAAGGCAAAGACACCGACAAATACACCGATGAGCGGTTACGCGAGCTTCACCGTTTTTTCGAGACGACGGCCGCGTGGTATATGCAAGTTGGGAAGCTGCCGGCAGCGGCGCTCGTGAAGTTTTTGAACGCCGGCGACAAAGTGCTGAAGACACTGGGATTGGGGTCGTAGGGGGCAGTTTTTTTGAGGAATGATTTCTTTGAATACAGAAATAACAGACAATAACAAAATGACGGGCTGGGTGCTCTTTGATGCGGATTGCCGCCTCTGCCGCACGCTGGCCAACCGCTGCGGCCCCTTGCTGCGCCGGCGTCACCTCGACCTCGTGCCCCTGCAAACTCCCTGGGTCAGGAAACGCCTGGGCCTGAACGATACAGAGCTGTTCGCCGAGATGCGGCTCCTGACGCAGGACGGCGCCGTTTACGGAGGCGCCGACGCGTTGCTCGCCATCGCGCGCCAGATCTGGTGGGCCAAACCGGTTTGTTGGCTCGCCTGCGTCCCCGGAGTGACGCCGGTTTTGCGGAAGGTGTACGCCTTGTTTGCGCGACACCGATATTGCCTCGGCAGGACCTGCACGGTGGCGCGACCTGCGCCGTCGGGCGCCGGTGGCGGTCACAAGCCGCGGCGCAGAACGATCGCGTTTCTCGAAATGCCCTGAACTGTATTACCAAGCCGACTCGACTCGAAAACGTTGAATGGCGCGACCTGGTCGCCTTAACCCCGCTGGAGAAAGTGTGGGAACTGGTTCTTGGTCTCCCGTGGCTGTTGCTGTCGCTTTGGTGCTATCACAAACAATGGTGGCTGGCCGGCCTGGTGTGTTCGTTCTATCTCTTCCTGACCGGATTGAGACAGTCGCACAACGCGCAGCATTACGCGCTCGGCTTGCCTCGATGGGTTCAGGACTGCGTCCTCTTTGGTTTGAGCGTGTTGATGCTCGCCTCCATGCACGCCGTCCAGACCACCCATCTTCACCACCATCGCCATTGCCTGGAGGAGGAGGACGGAGAGGGCGCGACCGCGAAGCTGTCGTGGTGGCGAGCGGTGCTGACCGGGCCGTTATTCATTACCGGGCTGCACTTTTCGGCCTGGCGTCTCGCCGGACGCTCCAAGCGATGCTGGATCGCGGTTGAGCTGGGTGCCGTCACGCTGATTGTGACCGCCTTAATCTGCTCTGCAGGTTGGAACGCGCTGCGCTGGCATGCGGCAGCGATGCTGGCGGGTGAATGTCTCACCGGATTCTTTGCGGTGTGGACCGTGCATCACGGATGCGGACCGGGTGAGCCGGGGCGAACGCAACGCGGCCGATGGATCAACCTGGTTTCATACTCGATGTTCTTCCACGCCGAGCACCACCTCTTCCCCGCGGTTCCGACAGCGCATCTGCCCGAACTCGCTCGCAGGCTGGATGCGGCGGAGTCCAAAGTTTCCAGGCGACCGGTGCTCTCCTTGAAGTATGGCCTTTCGAACCAAAAACAGGGCGAGGTGGCAACGACATGAGAACACACATAGTTATCGCCGGCGGTTCCGGCTTTTTGGGACAAACCCTCGCCAGCTATTTTCAGGAGCGCGGCTGCGAAGTCGTGGTGTTGAGTCGCGCCGCCCGCTCAATCGGTCCGCCGGGTCACCAGGTGTCGTGGGATGGCCGTACGCTGGGCTCCTGGCAGAAGGAATTGGAAGGCGCGGCGGCGGTGATCAACCTGAGCGGCAAATCGGTTGACTGCCGCTATCACGCGCGGAATCGACGGGAGATCTTGGAGTCCCGGTTGAATTCGACCCGTGTCCTCGGCGAAGCGATTAGTCGATGTACCCAGCCGCCCTCCGTTTGGCTCAATGCGAGCACCGCCACAATTTATCGGCACACTTTTGCCGACCCGTGGGATGAGGCGGGCGAGATTGGCGCCGCGCGCGAGGCCAAGGACGCTTTTTCAATTGAGGTTGCAAAGGCCTGGGAAGCCACGTTGGAAGAAGCAAAAACATCCGGCACTCGCAAGATTGCAATGCGCACTGCTATGGTGCTGGGTCTGAGAAAGAACAGCGTGTTCCCCGTCCTCCGTCGCCTGGTCAGATTCGGCCTTGGCGGCAGGATGGGGAGCGGCCGTCAATTTGTCTCCTGGATTCACGAGACTGACTTTTGCCGGGCCGTGGAGTGGCTGCTCCGCCATGACAAACTCGAAGGTCCGGTTAACCTGGCTGCGCCCAACCCGCTCCCAAATTGCCAAATGATGCGCACCTTGCGAAAAGTTTGCGGTGTGCCGGTTGGCCTGCCCGCTGCCACGTGGATGCTCGAAGTGGGGGCCTTTTTCCTTAGAACAGAGACCGAGCTGATTATCAAAAGCCGCCGAGTAGTTCCCCGCCGCCTGCTCGGATCCGGATTTGAATTTCGCCTCCCAAGCATTCGGGAAGCATTCGAGGAGCTTTGCAGCCACGGTGCTATGTGAACCCCAATGTCAGAGGACTCTAAAATGGCCATTATACACTTATCCACGATTATCGAAGCCCGACGAGAGCGAATATTCGACTTGGCTCGCAGCATCGACGCCCATCAGGAATCCGCGAAGGAAACCGGTGAGAGAGCAATTTCAGGTGTGATTAAAGGTCTAGTCGGCATGAACGATGAGGTAACATGGGAAGCGCGCCACTTTGGCATCCGGCAGAAGCTTACCGTGCGCATTACGGCTTTCGACCGGCCGAATTACTTCCAGGATGTGATGGTGCGAGGCGCGTTCAGGCGGATGGTCCATGACCACACCTTTGTGGAACATCCCTCTGGAACCGAAATGGTCGACCGCTTCGAATTCGGTTCGCCATTCGGAATCCTGGGCTGGACAATTGATCGGCTGTTCTTGTGCCAATATATGCGAGGGTTTCTTATTCAACGCAACTTGCGGCTGAAACAGTTGGCCGAGTCAGAGGAATGGCGAAGATACCTTCAACGTGACTGATAAGAACCCAACACGATGAACGTAGCGGTAACCGGAGCGTTCGGCTATTCAGGCCGTTACATCGCGAAACGCCTGCTCGAAGCGGGCCATAGTGTCATCACACTGACCAACTCCTTCAGGCGGGAGAATCCTTTCGGGGGGCAGGTCCAAGCCTTTCCCTTTCATTTTGACGAGCCGGGCCGTTTGCGAGAGTCGCTGCAGGGAGTGGAGGTGCTCATCAATACCTATTGGGTCCGGTTTGACCACCGGCGGTTCTCGCACGAGGAAGCGGTAAGGAACACGAAGACCCTTTTCCAAGCCGCGAAGGAGGCAAGGTTGCGGAGGATTGTGCATGTGAGCATTACCAACCCGGACATTCATTCAGACATGCCGTATTTTCGCGGCAAAGCCGAGCTGGAGTCGGCGCTCGAAGCGCTTGGGCTGTCCTACTGTGTCCTGCGCCCGGCGGTCCTGTTCGGGAAAGAGGACGTCCTGATCAACAACATCGCCTGGGCGTTGCGTCGTTTCCCGGTTTTCGGGGTCTTTGGCTCGGGTGACTACAAGCTCCAGCCGGTTTACGTGGACGACCTGGCGGCGGCTGCGGTCGAAAAAACAAATGGCGTCGCGAATGAAATCGTCAACGCCATTGGGCCGGAAACCTTCACGTATCGGGAATTGGTGGAGAGGATCCAACGGACCTTGGGTTTGAAGCGGCTTATCCTTAGGGTTCCGCCGGGGCTCGGCTACTGGAGCTGCCGGCTGGTTGGCTTGCTTGTGAATGATGTCGTCATCACTCGTGAGGAGATCCGGGGATTGATGGGAAATCGGCTCTATGTCGATGCCCCTTCCCTGGGAAAAACCAAGCTGACCGATTGGGTCGCCAGGCACCGCGAGACACTCGGTTGCCGCTATACGAGCGAGCTGTTCCGGCGCGTTGATCGGTTCTCTGCGTATCGATCTGGTTGAACCATTCGCCGACCAAGACAGACGTGCCCGTGTTCCGCTGCAGGCGAAAGCCTGCCAGGAGGTCTGCAGAAAACCGACTGATTCAGCAAGCTTGACGCGCTGTCAGAGGACTGTTGGAGCCGTCGCTTGTGTGACAACTCTCCAGAGCTTGGAAGGAAACTCCCCTCATCTGATTGACCCATCGGGCATGATCGTATTGCTGAAAGTCGCGCCGATGAAATTGGCGCCGTTGGTAATCGCATTGCGCAAGTTGGCCTGGGTGAAGTCCGCAAACTGGAACTGGGCCTGGGCCAAGTTGGCGTTGGTCAACGTGGCTCCAAAGAAATCGGCGTTGTTGAAATTGGCCCTCGTAAGGTTGGCGTTGCCGAAATTTGATTGTTCGAACACGGAGCCGGTGCAGATCGAATTGGTCAAATTGGCGCTGATGAGGTTGGCCGCGAAAAGCAAAATCGACGTCAGGTTCATCCCATGGAGGTCGCGGTCCGTGGCAGGTTGATTGAGGATTTGCCAAACCAGGTGCGACTTCGAGTCGATCACGGTGGTGGCATCCAGCTGGGTTCCCTGGAAGTCCACGAAACTCATGTCGGCCAGAGCGAAGTTGGCTCCGCGGAGGTCAGAGCCGCTCAGGTCGGTTTCGAGCAGGCTGGAACCGCTGAAATTGGCGTGATTGAAGTTCAAGTTCGTCAAGGTTGCCGCGCTCAAGTCGAGGTTGGTCAACACCGCGTTCGTAACGGCACTATTGACGATTTGCCAGATGATGCGCTGCTTGAGGTCAATCTGGGTATTTGCATCCAGCTTGACTTGGTACCAAATCGCAAACCTGAGGTCCGCTCCCGTGAGGATCGCGAAGCTGAAGTCGGTCCCGGTAAGATGGGCGGCGAAAAAGCCAGCGTTCTCAAAATCTGCAAACGCGGCGTCCACGCCGCCAAAGCTGGCAAAGTTGAAGTTGGCCGAGGCGGCTCTTACACCGAATAAATCCGCCCCGGTCAGGTCGGTCTGGCTCACATCGGCTGTGCGCAGGTCAGCGCCGCTCAAATTCGCGCCGGTCAAAGTGGCCTGGTTGAGAGTGGCGCCGAACAGGTTTGCGCCGAAGAAATCTGCGCTCGCCAACCCGCCCCCCGCGAGTCAGGCGTTGCTCAACTCGGCGTACTCCAGCGAAATGATAGATTCCACCCGATAGAAAACAGCGGCTGGAACCGCATCCAATACTGCGAGCGTTTGGCCTGGTGTCCCTGTCAACGGGGAGCCGATTGGACTCCAGGTTTTAAAATCGGAGCTGCGCTGAAGCTGAAACTCCGGCACCAGGATCAGATCTCCGACCGGGGTAGCAGACTGCGCTTGCCAACTGATGACCGCCCCGTTCTGATTCGTTGCAGCGACGGCAATGCTGAAACTCCGCTGGGCATCAGCGGTAAGATTGGTCGCTGCATGCCAAATCAGAATCACCGGGAGGACGCTCAAATGAAACTGTGACTTGGCGCTCATGGGAGTGCGATAATCCGGTAAAACCGGGCGAGGTTAGTGCTCGACGTCGTGTCCAGGCTGAAGGCCGTGTTGTTCGTCGCGGTGATATCTCCAGGCAGATCAATCCAAGTCGAGTCACTGAGATTCGATTTATACTGGAGGCGGTAGGTCACCCCCGGAAGCGCGCTCCAGGTCAGCGTGGTGCCGTCCGCACCAACCACTATTGGTCCTGCGTTCAAGTCCACAGCCGTGACGGTGAATGTCTTTGAGTCGCTCTTGTTCGGCTTTCCATTGTCCGTAACGACGACAGTGATGGCCTGGGTTACAGTCCCCGGCGCTCCGGACGGAACCCAGGCGAAGGCGCCGTTGGTTGGATTGATAGTGGCGTCGAGCGGGCCGTTGCTGAGGCTGAAGGTCAACTGTTGCGCCGGAAGGTCCCCGTCAGTCGCAGTGAATGTGAGTGCAAGCAGTCTCCCCTTGAGCACGGTCACATCACTAACCGGCCCAAGGATCGGCGGTGTGTTGGTCGCCAGTGAAAGCGGGCTACGCGGGTCCGAACCGAAGTCGAGTTCATCCCGGTCGACGTAGCCGTCGCCATCCTCGTCAATTCCGATTCGCTTGCCAGTGCCTCGGGGCACGATGGTATAAGTTTGCTCGGTGCCTACGGTTGCCAGAGCGCGCAACGCATCGGGCGAATAGACCTCTGCTTGCCGGTCGGACTGAAAATTTCCTGAGGTCCGGTCGAAAAACCAGCACCTCGCTAAGCCGTCCTTGTAGCCCTTGGCGACGAGATCGACACGGCTGGTGCTGGAGCTCGCGAGCGCGATCATGCTGTCAAGGAAAGGTAAGCGACCCGGATTGTTAATGGTGAGCTGCCGGCCCACCGCTGCCGGGGTGTCAAGGCTGCCGACGCCGGGCGAGCGGTTCACATCGGTCACGGATCCCGGAACCAAATCGGAGCCGGTGATGGAGAACAGAAACGCGGTCAGGTTGGCGGCGGTTTGGTCGTTGGTGATGCTGAACGCATCCTCGATGAAGCGCGCCAGCGTATCCACGCCCCCGTCGTGAAAGAACCCAAAACCGGCGCGGCTGTTGGTGTGGGCGAGGTCCATCCCGAACTTGTCGAAGAGGTTCCTGAGCGAAGGAACCTTGAACGGCAGTTGCGCGGTGCGCTCCAACTCGACGGAAGCGATGTGGTGGGCGGAATTCGGACCCAGTGGGATTTGCTGCCATTGAAACCCCTTGAATTGCAGGTCCGTGCCGAGACCGGTGGGAAGGGTGTGACAGACGATGCAATCGATGGGCGCTACCGTCTGACGGAAGATGTTTTCGCCGGTTTGGGCATTGCCATTGGGCAGCGGCGCGCCTGCCGGGAGTGCGCCGCGGCCCAGGGCAAGCTGGCCGGGCAACGCCAAGTTGGTCGAGAGAGAGTTGTCGAATTGGCGGAAGGGATTGGGCGGGAAGCGCACCGAGGCCAGAAAGCCTTTCAAGTCCTGCATTTCATTGCTGCTCAACGAGCTGACGGCTCCTTGCAGGTTGGTAAATGTGCCTTCGAACTGTTCCAGGCCGTCCCGGTCGCCGCGCCAATGAAACGGCTCATGACTGATGATGTCCTGCAGGGTCAGGGTAACCATAGGCCCTTTCATAGGATGGAAATTGTTCGTCACGGCCGGGGCAAAATTGCCGAAGTTTGCATTTGTGATCACTTTGATGGCATCCGTCGGGTCGCCCAGATCCCAGGCCAGTCGGTCGAGACGGGCATCCACGTGGCACGAAGCACAGGAGGCCTGGCCCAGGCCCGAGGTGTCGTGCGTGTTGTACAGGTGCGTGCGGCCCGCTTTGATCACCAGCGGCGTCGGGTCCCAGAGGGGCTGTGTGTCGAGCACCACTTCACTCTCGGTATCCACAGTGGAAATGCTGCCGCCAAAGCGATTGTAAACATAGAGCCGCCGCCTGTTCTCATCCAGTGCCAGTCCGGTTGGTCCCGTGCCTAATGGGATGGTCGGATTTGCTCCAGTTCGGTTCCCTTGCGAATCGATCATAATCAAGTTGTCCGAACCCATGCCCGTGATGTAGGCCCGGGTGCCATCCGAGGACCAGAGGATGCCGCGCGGATCGCCGATGGATTCTTGCCGGACGGCTAGGGAGGTTTGTGACGCCCCATAGGTGAGGCGGGGATTCAAATCGGTGACGGCGGCGGTGGTGCTGAGGGGGTCCACCTGGGCGAGGTTTACCCGCAGGAAAATGCCGTTGAGCACCGGCTGGAAGCGAATCTGATTTAGCGCATCGGTCCCGACGACACACACGTTCCCCGAAACCGGATTCACCGCCACCGCCATGCAGATATTCATCAATCCGCTGGCGTAGCGGGTCGAAAAGCTTGCGGCATCAATTATCGCCAGGTCATGGTCGGGCATATCCCAGCCGGATACTCGACCGGTGAAAGCTGCGTTGGTGCCGCGGATGAATTCGGTCCAATCACCCTGGTTGTCATCCATCCAACGGCCCACGCTGTTCTTCTTGACGATCAGGCTCACTCGGGGTGGCGCGGCGGTCGCAATCAGCGGGCTGAGCGGAGGATTGAAGTTCGTTCCGTTGTTCGGCGCCGGGTTCGCTCCCATGGAGGGCGCAAAAGGAAAATTGATAGGACTCGGAAGTGGCGCCCCTGAGGAAACGCCGGTGCTGATGATAGTCGAAGCGTTGCCTGATTCGAAAATGGCGACATACACCTTCGAACCGTCCGGGCTGGTCGCCATCGCGCGGGGCCGGTTGCCATCTATGGCCAAATTCGTGACAAGCTGCAGCGACACGGGGTCATACACCTGGACCAGGTTCGGCTGGCCGCAGGAGACGAACGCGCGCTGCGGCGTTCCCGCGAAAACGATATCTGAAGGCTCATTGGCGGTCGTGACCGCTTTCACGACGCGCATCGTCGGTAAGTCGATGATGCTGATGGAATCGGAAATGTAATTGGCCACCCACACCTCCGAGGCAGTCCTGAACCGCGCGGTGACCGGGTCCACACCGACAGGAATATTGGTCCAGGCAACAGGTTTGCCGGACGTCACGTCGAACAACTCGAGGCGTCCGTCGGGCAGATTGCAGACCGCGAGCGTGTTGGAGTCCGGGCTGAGCTCGACAGGATGTACCGGGGGGGTCTCCCAGTTGAAGAAGTTGGAAGTGCCAACCTGGCCCCGTGCGCCGCAGGCCGCCAGAAGGCCCAACCCCGCCACCGCCAGGAATTCGTTCAATTTTGAGTTCACACCCACCCGTTCCGATCGCCCGATAGCCTCGGGTCCGGACCATCAATGCCGGGTCTCCAGTTCGCTGAACGGCCGGGCACTTGAACCCTGCGCGTCTCGCTGAACACCCGCTATGCCATGGGCGCAGGCGAAACTTGCGCCTTTGCCGGGCGCTCGGACGTAAGGCAACGGTGTGGATGGAAGCATTCGATATGCCGAGGCGATTTCCCTGGGAAAATGACCAAAAGAGGCTGAGCCGTCGTCGGCAACTTGCGCGATTTTCAAGCCTTTTGCGTGAAGATCACGCATCCGTCCTGGAGCCAGGATTTGGGTCTTCCGCGGCGCGGCTGAAGATCGAGCGATCTTGCAAACCGGAACAATCCGGGCTCGTAACCCTTGCCACGCTTTAACTACTGGTAGTCTGCGGGAAGCTCCGCTACAGGAGTTTGCGAATCGCCTCCGGCCGCTCAGCCGGCGCTCCGGTGGAGTTTGAGTGATGACTTCATCGAGCCGCGGACGCTCGGGTTGCGACAGTCTCCGTTCCGGGCTTGAGCTTTTGGCGCGGTTTGTTATTCTCTGCCGATGCCGATTTACGAGTTTCATTGCGCCAAATGCGAGCGGGACAGCGAAATCCTGGTCCGCTCGAGCAAATGGCAAGGGGCCAAATGCCCGCATTGCGGTTCCACCAAACTATCCAAGAGGCTTTCCGTGTTCGCCTCGGCAGGCGGGGACGCGGCGAGCGAGGCGCCACAGTGTGGCAACGGGTCGGGGTCTTGCGGCTGCCGTTGTGGCGGCGGTGGGAAGCACAGACACTGACTGGTTCATCGAGGCGCTAAAGCGTTAAAAACGTGAAACGTTAGAAGGAGGCGGCTCGGCCGTATAGGCATTACCGCTGCCCGGCTCGAACTGGTTCCACGTTCTACCGGCTTGACGCTCTTACTTTTCGACGCTTCACGCCCCCACGACCATCCTCGGCTCAATTTCTCGCAGATGGGTAACCGCCCAATCCGGTCGATGCCGTTTTAGCTCGTCCAGGGTTGCGCCGCCAGTGGCCGCAGCCAGGACTTTCGCGCGGATGGCCCGTCCGCAACGGATATCGAGCGGTGTATCGCCGACCACCAACACCTGATCGTCACTCAGATCCTCGTTGAGCACCCGGCACCCGCGTTGCCGGGCGATAACGGCGATTTGATCGCGGTCTTCATGGTCGTCCGCAAACGCTCCAGTCTGGAAAACCTCCCAGAGATTGAAATGGCGCAGTTTGATCTCAGCGCCCAGCCGAATATTGCCAGTGAGCAAGCCGAGCAAAGGTGGCCGGGGCAGCGAATGCAAGCCGCTGATAAAATCCAAAACACCGGGGCAGAGCGCGGTTTGGCTCTCGCGCAGAATGTGGTCCAGCCAAAAAACGTAGCGCTCGAAGAAGCGCTCGAAGTTACGCGGCGTCGCCGGAATCTGGTGAAAACCGAAGAACTGGCGCACCAGGTTCACATCCGTCCGTCCGGCGAACTTCAATTGGTCGAAACCGTCGATGACGGCGAATTCAGTGGCGAATACGCGAGCAAAGGCTTTGACCCCGGCGCCGCCGGTACGGGCGAGCGTGCCGTCGATGTCGAATAGGACGAGGCGGACCATGCGCCGGTAAAATAGGCGGGCACCCGGGCGCTGGCAATGGCGCTGACTCGAGGTTGGAGCGGGTGTTTTAAAGCACTTGACTTAAATCTGTGTTCCACTCTTATAAGAGCGCTGGATGCACTAACGCTCAGAAGGGATATGAAAGTTTCACGAGGGTTTACGCTGATAGAGTTGCTGGTGGTAATAGCGATTATTGGGATCCTGGCGGCGCTATTGTTGCCGTCGCTGAACCGCGCAAAGCAGAAGGCGCAGGCGGCCTCCTGTCTCAACAACCTGAAGCAATGGGGGCTGGCCACCCAGCTCTACGTTGCGGAACACGATGATTTCCTGCCGCCGGAAGGTTTTGGGAATCCCACGACAATGAAACAGCTTACGGATGGATGGTACTTTCATTTGCCGCAGGCGATTGGGGTAACACCGTACCACGAAATGCCCTGGCGCACGAATGCGGCTGTGTCACCGGGCCGCTCGCTGTGGATTTGCCCGTCTAATCCGCGCCGGAGCAGCGGGTTCAACTTGTTTCATTACTGCCTGAACGAGGAGCACGATGGCACCGGGGTGGAAAACCATGCGGTAAAGCTTTGCTCGTTTCCGCGGCCAAGCGCGGTGGTCTGGCTGTTTGACTCGAAAAACATCCCGGGGGTTGGGCCACCCGGTTTCGCGCATACCAACCTGCACAACGCGGGAGCCCACTTCAGCTTCCTCGACGGCCATGCGCGGCGGTTCCGGAATGCCGAGTATTGGGATTTCGCGAACCACACGGCAAGGAGGGACAATCCGGAGCTGCTTTGGAGTCCATAGGGGTAGCGGGGGAGCTGCGGTTAAGATAGCAGTTTCAAGATTGCTTTACGAGGCCACCCCAGATAAGGATAGAAGCTGGCGCTGCAACCGGGAAGTCGGGGCAGGGCAGGCCGATGGGGATATCAATCGTGAGATGCGAACAGGAAGTGTTATGAGTGTCTGGTTTCGTTTTTTTTGTGCGTTAGTCGTTGCTGTGGCCGGCGGCGGCCAGGTTATGGGCCAGGTGTCGATCTCCTCTTTTGACCCGGTCTTCGGCCCGGTGGGGAAGACGGTCAATATATACGGGACGGGATTCTCTCCAGGAACAGTGACTGTGAAGTTTAACGGGATTGCCGCACAATCGCCCCAAGCCACATCCGCTTCGCAGATCGTGGCCACGGTGCCGACTGGTGCCACTACGGGCCGGATTTCAGTGCAAGTTGGGTCGAGCTCGGCCACAAGCACGACGAATTTCGTCGTGATCGGCCCAGGCCCGTACGTGACCGATTTCAGCCCGGTGACCGGCGCAGACGGCACGACGGTCTTTCTCGACGGCGTGCAATTCACCTCCGCAAGGTGGGGTTACTTCGCTGGACAACCGGCAGCGAGTTTTTTCCGCTCATCGGACAGTCTAATCAGCATGGTTGCGCCGGCAGGCGTGGTGAGCGGCCCGCTCACAATTACCTCCTCACTGGGGAACTACACGACCATCTCGAATTTTGATGTCCCGCCAACCATCAGCGGGATGGCGCCGCCAGCAGGTCGCGTCGGCACGAACGTGCTACTTACCGGAGCTAACTTTCTCGATACGTTTGCCGTCTGGTTCACTGGCACAAACGGGCCTATTACCGTGCCGGCGAGCTTCATCGTACTGAGCAATAGCGGGCTCAAAGTCGCCGTGCCGGCGGGCGCCGTCACCGGCATGGTTACGGTGGATGCTCCGGCGGGCTCGGCCAACTCGCCGGGAAACTTTGTGGTGCAACCAACCATCTACGGTTTTTCGCCTGGTTTCGGGCCGGTGGGCAGCAGCGTGACGATTACGGGAGCGAATTTTAACGTCGGCACGCCGGTGGTGCGGTTCAACGGGACCGCCGCTTCGCTGTCCGGCAGCCCGAGTTTTGGTCAGGTAACCGCATTGGTGCCATCAGGAGCGACGACGGGCCCGATTAGCGTGACCACCAGCGACGGCAGCGATACGAGCGTCAATAATTTCCTGCTCCCGGCCAGCATCACGAGTTTTACGCCGACGAACGGCGCCGCGGGCACGTGGATACGCGTAAACGGCCAGAATTTCCTGGGTGTGACGGCGGTGAGTTTTAACGGGCAAGCGGCGGCCAATTTCGTGATCACGAACAACACAGTGCTCGGGGCGCAGGTGCCCGCCGGCGTGATCACCGGGCCGCTCAGCGTATCGACGCCAATCAATGCGACGAATAGCACCGGGCTTTTTTACGGCGCGCCACTTATCATTGGCTTTAATCCGACCCACGGCACGGTGAGCAGCAGCGTTACGATCACCGGCACCAATTTCCTTGGAGTCACCGCAGTTCGCTTCAACGGTGTAACCGGCGGGATCACGAGCAGTAACAACGGCCAAATCGTCGCCACGGTACTGGCAGGCGCGCAAAGTGGTCCGATCACGGTCGTGACCCCGGGCGGCACAGTCGTAAGCGCAGGCACTTTTGTCGTGGATTCCCCGAGCGATTTGGCTATCTCGGGCACGCCGGCTCCCAACCCGGTCACCATCGGCAGCAACCTGGTTTATACGATCGTCATCGTGAACAACGGCCCCAACAGCGCGCCTAACGTAAGCGTGACGAATACCCTGCCTGGCTCCGTCACGCTCAAAGCCGCGACGATTAATCAGGGAACTTTGGCGACGAACGGCAATCCTATCCTCGGCACCCTGGGAACGATGAACAACGGCGCGGCGGTAACCATGACGCTGACGGTCATTCCGAACGAGTTGGGCATCATCACTGACACCATGAGCGTGGGCAGCGATGCACTGGATCCAACGCCGGTCAACAACACCGCCTCCACCAGCGCGTTGGTGCAATCGCCCGCGCTGCTCTCGATTCAGACACTGACGAATCCCCCCAACCAGATTAAGATTCTCTGGCCGGCGGACCTGACGAATTACGCGCTGCAAGCCAAGAACAGTCTGCTCACCAACCTGTTTTGGTCGAACGTGACCTCCACGACGACCATCTCAGGCAACCAGCGCTCGGTTACCGAAGGCAACACCAACCTGCTGAGGTTCTATCGCCTTAAGCGATAGCTTGCGTTTTCAGCGTTTCCGGTTGAAAGCGGCCTGGGCGTATTTTTGGCCGGCGAGTTCCTGCACGCGCTGGCGCAGCGCTTCATCAGGCTGGAGTTCCGTCCAACGGACCCCGTACATGCTTCGGGCGGCTTCACACATGGCTCTCTCCCAATCAGGTCTCGTGGAGGGCAACGGCGGGGCCTGAACGGACCCTTGAATGAGCAGGCCGTCGCGACGGCGGCGCTGGGCGGCCCCGGCGAGCTTGCGACCGCCCCACAGCAAGTCGGATTTCTCACAGCCGGCGAAGCATTGGCCGGGCTGGGTTTTGACGGCGGAGGGGGCGAGCTGCGTCGGAATATCCAGCTCTGCGAACGCTGCCTGGAGCCATTCGTGGACTCGCCGGTAGCTGCCGGTCGCAGCGAGCGTGTACCACTCATGGGCAACCGGGAACGCAAGGCTGTACGTCCAATCCGCCTGATGCGGCACGATGCCGCCGCCGGTCGGCCGGCGGACGAGGGGGCGCAACGGGGTCAGCCGCTCGACCTCGGCGTAAGATTGAAAATAACCGAACGAGGCTGCAGCCTCCGTCCAGCCATAAAAGCGCAACACGGGCTGGCCCAGTCGTGGCATCGCTTCCAGCAGCGCCTCGTCCAGCGCCATGTTAAAGGCGCAGGCGCCGGGATCGGAACGGAGCAGGAGCCATGGGGAAACGCTCATCGAGAGACGAGGATGGCGTTAGGAGAGCCGGAGTTTAGTCGCCAGTTCATCAGGAATTAGCCGGCAGCTTGCTTTCAGGCTTGCGCAGGCTTTGCGGCGCTGAACCTTGGCCGGGACGGCGACGTCCCCGAAACGAAGGCGTTGAAACAGACCGCCCAGGGACGTGGCCCTGCCCGGAACGCAGGCATCAACGTCCTCCCTACGGGGACATGGCCGTCCCCGCCCCGGGCTATGGAGAGTTCTGGTAATAAGGGACGCAGGACGCGGCAGCATTCAGGCGCGCTTTGGCACGCCGATACGCGGGCAGAGGGCTTTGACTTCACAGTTTGGGCAGTCGGGGTTGCGAGCGTTGCAGCGGCGGCGGCCATGCCAGATGAGCCAGTGACTGAACATTGTCCATTGCTCCTGAGGCACGAGTGGCATCAGCCCCTGCTCTATCTTCTGTGGGTCCTTTTGCGACGTGAGCCCGAGGCGCCGGGCAAGGCGTGCCACGTGGGTGTCCACGACAATTCCGGTATTGATATTGAAAGCGTTGCCGAGGACGACATTGGCGGTCTTGCGGCCGACGCCGCCGAGCTGCGTCAATTCCTCGATTGTGCCCGGCACAGCGCCGTTATGTTTCTCGACGATGGCCTGGCAAGCGGTCTTGAGGCTTTTGGATTTGTTACGGAAAAAGCCGGTCGTCCTGATCGCCTGTTCGAGGTCGGCCAAAGGGGCACGGGCGTAATCAGCCGCGGCCGGGTATTGTTTGAACAAGCCGGGAGTAACCAGGTTGACGCGTTTGTCGGTACACTGAGCAGAGAGAATCGTCGCGACCAGCAGTTCCAGCGGGTTGGAGTAATTCAGCTCGCAATGGGCGTCGGGATAGGTCTTGGCCAGAGCGGCGATGAGTTTTTTAACCCGGACGCCTTTCGCTGCTTTGGATTCACGAGGCATGACGAACCGGACTACCCGAAGATCTCGTTCAGACCAGCTCCGGCTCTTCGATTTCCGTGGGCGCGGCAAGCAACGGCGTGCCGTCGGCGGCTTCAGGGTACTCGAAGATTTTGCCTTCGTAGTTGCGGATGACGACCCGGTCGGCGTTGCGGCTGAGCACGTAGTCCGGGTTGATGGGCACTTTGCCGCCGCCGCCCGGCGCATCGATGACATATTGCGGCACGGCGTAGCCGGTGGTGTGCCCGCGGAGCTGTTCCATGATTTCGAGGCCCTGGCGCACACTGGCGCGGAGGTGGGCCGAGCCGGCGATGAGATCGCACTGGTAGATATAGTACGGCTTGACGCGGCAACGGAGCAGCTTTTGGACGTGGACTTTCATCACCTCCGGGTCATCGTTGACATGGCGGAGCAGCACCGATTGGTTGCCGAGAGGAATGCCGGCATTGGCCAGGCGGCCGAGCGCGTCCCGGACCTCGGTGGTGAGCTCGCGCGGGTGGTTCGAGTGGATGCTGATGAAGAGCGGGTGGTATTTTTTCAGCATCGCGCACAGCGCGGGTGTGATTCGCTGGGGCAGGAAGACAGGGATTCGCGTGCCGATGCGGAGAAATTCGACGTGCGGAATGTCATGCAGCCGGCTTAAGAGATATTCCAGTTTCTCATCGCTCAACAGGAATGGGTCGCCCCCGCTCAGCAGGACATCGCGCACGGAAGGCGTGCTGCGAATGTATTCGAGCTGTTGGTCGAACTCGGGATGAAAATCATAGCCGCCCGCATTGCTCACCAGGCGCGAGCGGGTGCAGTATCGGCAATAGGCGGCACAACGGTCGGTCACCAAAAACAACACCCGGTCCGGATACCGGTGCACCAACCCGGGTACAGGTGAGTGAGTGTCCTCCCCACAGGGGTCCGCCATCTCCCAGGACGCAGTGTGGGTTTCCTCGATTCGAGGGATCACCTGCCAGCGGATGGGGCAGAACTCGTCGGCCGGGTCGATGAGATTAAAAAAGTAAGGCGTGATCGCCAGAGCCAGTTTGTGGTTGGCGAGGGTAGTGCCGGCGAACTCTTCCGGCGTCAGGCTGGGCATCAGCCGCTGGAGTTGCTCGACGGTGGTGATGCGGTGTTTGAGTTGCCAACGCCAGTCGTTCCAGTCCGAATCGGGGACGTCACTCCAAAAACCGCGTCCTGCCGAATGAAAATCTTTAGTGGAATTCAGCCATCGTCGCGATGGGGGTTCCTCGCCGTTTCCCGTTGAAGTCTCGCTGTTCATTTTCACCCTTAAAAATAGATAGCGCACTATAGGTGCGAACCAGACCGTGTCAAGCCGAGGCGAAATTGGCGAGCTGAATCATGCGCAAATTGCTTATTATAAGCAATTTAAAAACATTTCGGGACCAAAGATCAGGAGCTCTGGGGATACGCGGCCTTAACGGGGCCGGCAGGTTTTGCTTCGGGGCGCTGCGAGGCCCGTTGGGCGTCGAGTGCATCCAACTGCAGGAGGACTTCTTCGGCGGCGCGGCGGTGAGCCGCCTTCTTGCCTAACCCGAAGACAGAACCGCCGCGGTCGCGAATCTGGAGATAAGTGGCGAGCACCTGGCGGTACTGAGCGGTGAGCGGCGCCACTTCAGGCGCCACACGCAGACGAAGCGCATCCAATTCGCGGATTTTTTCCTGAAGGGTCTGGGTCTGACGGGAGGAGTCCCATTGGCGGATGATCGTCTGCAGCTTTACCTCGGCTTGGAGTGGAAGGTCATTCGTGCCGACGTGGACCTGGACGGCGGAACGCACCACTTCATCCAGCTTTTGCCAGCTTTCGTCGGGCGGCCAGGTTTGCGTTAGTTCGCGCCCCGTGAAATGGAGCACTTGCAGCGCCCACCACTTTTCGACATCGAGCGGCCGTTGGAACCGACTCTGGAAAGCCTGGAGGAAAGAAAGCTGCCAATTGTAGCGCCGGGGCAAATCGGCGAGCATGGCGCGAAGGCAGCCGGGGCCGTCGGGCAACCTCAACAATTCGCTCACAAACAATTGGGCGCTGCTGCCATAGACGGCCCCGGCTTCGCCGCTGAGCTGGTCCGGAGTCGGCCAGCTCAATTCCTGGAAGGTTAATGGCGAGGCGGCAGAGAGCCATTTATGAGCTTCCTCCAGCGGGTTAGCTCTGCGGGCGCTGACCGTGGTCCACGCGACCCGCAGCCCACTCGCAGCCACTTGCGGGTTTGGAAGAATGACATCGAGTTCGCCGTTAGTGGAGGCGAGCAGTTGCCGCGAGAAGCCCTCGCTCAGCCAAGGCGGCAGTTCGGCCGAGCGGTCGGTGGCGCCGCGATTGGCCATCTCGAGCAGGAGAACCTGCACCATCGCATGCACATAGCGCGAGCGCTCAACCACGCTGGGAAGAGCGACAAAGTACTGCCAGCCGTCCCTAAACCGCTCGGACGCGATCGTGATGGGGTCGTCAGTCGACTCAGCCGGCTGCAGGCCGACATAAATCCGGCCACGCCACGAAGTGTCGGCACCAAGCTGCCGGCAGAGGCTTTGTTTGATCCGGTCACACGACACTGGAAGCAGTATCGGATTGAGCTGGATGAAGTCCGGGTTGGTTTCCAGTTCCGAAATCAGCGGCGAAAGCGCCGGTACGGCGACGGCCTGCACCAGGAACTGCCTGGACCGGCTCTCGAACGCGCGAGGGGTGGGGCTGGCCGGCTCGGCCGGCGGCTGGGGAGCCGTCTGGCCGCGGGCAGCAGGCCAAGAAACCAAACCGCAAAGCACGCACAGAGCGCAGAAACGCAGTGCCGCGGGGAAACGCGACGCCTCATTACACATTCAGGTCTTGGCGGCCGGAGGTTTGCTGGGACCGGTCACCGGCTTGGCGGCGGCCTTGGTTTCACCGCCCTTGTCGGTCTTGCTGCTGGCGCTCGTCGCGGGCGCAGAATCTTTCCGGGCGGCTTCCTTGTACTTTTCGCTGCGGTAGTCGGTGATGTAGAAGCCGTCGCCTTTGAAAAGCAGACCGCCGCCGCCGCTGATCGCCCGCTTCACCTTGCCCTTGCCCCAACGTTTTTGAGCGCAAAGGTCTTTCGGGCACAACGTCAAGGGCTTTGCGGAGATGGACTGAACTTTCTCGAACTGGTGTCCGCACTTTTCGCAGATGTATTCGTATGTCGGCATAGCCCTTAATGTTAATAAACAGGACTCGATGCTGAGTCAAGCGTACTGCTTTCGCCAGCCGCCCCAGCTTCCGCATCGCTTAAGAACCAAAGGATGTCAGTTGCACCTAGGCGCTGATTTACAACCCATTCGGCCATAGCGATTTGCCTGTGGATGGAATCTGATTCGAACACGCACTCTGCAGTCTGGAGTTCTACTCCCATTCGATGGTCCCAGGCGGCTTGCTTGTAATATCGAAGCAGACGCGGTTGACGCCCTTGACCTCGTTGATGATGCGGTTCGAAAGTCGCTCCATCAGGTCGTAGGGAAGTTTGACCCAGTCAGCCGTCATGCCGTCCTGGGAATCGACGGCGCGGATCGCGATCGTGTACTCGTAGGTGCGCTCGTCGCCCATCACGCCGACACTGCGCACGGGCAGCAGCACGGCAAAGCTCTGCCAAATCCGGTAATACCAGTCACTGTTTTTCATTTCCTCAATGACGATCCAGTCCGCGTTGCGCAGGATTTCGAGACGGGCAGGGGTGACTTCGCCTAGGATACGCACAGCGAGGCCGGGGCCGGGAAACGGCTGGCGCAAGACAATTTCGCGGGGCAGGCCTAACTCGAGGCCCAGTTCCCGGACTTCATCCTTAAACAAGCATTTCAACGGCTCGACCAGCTGGAACCGCATGTTTTTGGGCAGGCCGCCCACATTGTGGTGACTCTTGATCATCGCTGCGGGATTGCCGCCGATTGGTACCGATTCGATCACGTCTGGGTAAAGCGTGCCTTGCGCAAGAAATTTCGCCTTGCCAGCGCGTTTGGTCGCCGCTTCGAACACTTCGATGAACGTTTTGCCTATTATCTTGCGCTTGCGCTCGGGGTCGGTGACGCCTTTGAGCCGGCGCAGGAACAGGCGCGAAGCGTTTTCGTATTGCAGCTTGATATGGAAGTGACGGTCAAAGACCTCGCGCACCATCTCGGCTTCCCGCCCCCGCAACACGCCGTTATTGACAAAGATGCAGGTCAATTGGTCGCCGATGGCCTTGTGGAGCAGGGCGGCGGCGACGCTGGAATCAACCCCGCCGCTCAGGCCGAGGATGACACGTTCGCGGCCAACCTTGGCGCGAATCGTTTCGACTGCCTGGTCGATGTAATTGTGCATCGTCCAGTTCTTGCCGCACCCGCAGATATTGTGCACGAAGTTGGCAATAATCTCGCGACCGTGCGGCGTATGCACCACCTCCGGATGGAACTGCAGGCCGAAAGTCCTCCTGTCCTTGCTCTCCATCGCTGCAAAGTCCGAGTTTTCAGTGACGGCGACTGACTTGAAGCCCTTCGGCATCTTGATGAGCCTGTCGCCGTGGGAATTCCAGACCTGGAGCGTTTCCGGCAGGTTCGCAAACAAAGGACAGAAGCTGTCTTTAACGCGGAGGGTGCCTTTGCCGTATTCCCGTTTGAGGCCCGGCGCAACCTTGCCGCCAAGATAATGCGCTAGAAGTTGCTGGCCGTAACAGATGCCCAGCAGCGGGAAGTCGAGCTTGAAGATATTCGGATCGGGCAGGGGAGCGTCCTTCGCGTACACGCTGGAGGGACCGCCGGACAGGATGAGCCCATTGGGTTTCAGCTCGGTGACTTCCTTCGCCGGCGTGTCGTAGCGAACAATGACTGAATAGACGTTGCACTCGCGGATGCGCCGCGCGATTACCTGGGTGTATTGCGAGCCGAAGTCTAAAATGACAATTTGCTCAGTCATGGCATCGGAGAAAAGCGATACTTTTGCCATTCGCCAGAGCCTTTGGCGAGAGAAAATTGCTTCGTATTAAAAAGAAAAAAAGCTGGGGATTGGGCCAGAGGGGGGAAGCGCCGGTTTGTAATTAGCGTGACCGCCATACCCTCCTGGCCATTCAAAGCCGATTGCAAATCGGCGTTTGCCTGAGCCTTGAGGGCCTGTTCCCAAAAACTACTGCGGCACAACCTTCACCGTGCCGGCGTCGGCATCGTAAACCAGCTTCATTCCATAGGGCGCATCAGGGATCTTAGGGATGTACTTCTGCTGCGCCAGTTCGTCCAGGTCTTTGGGGTTGCGCCCGCGGTCCACATTGAACAACTGAATCGCCTTGTCCAGCGAGGTTGTGTCGACGGTTTTGACCGCCGATTGTTTGCCCGAGGCCAGGCCGCGGAGGTAGTCCGCCGGGGCGTTAAGGGGGCTTCCGTCAGCCGCGGTTGCGTTGGTGCCGCCTGGAGTGGCTGGTTTATTCGAGTTATCCCCGCACCCGGCTGCCAGGAGCAGAGGAGCCAGCAGGAGCCAACGAAGTGTTTTCATGGGCTCAATGTAGCGCGGGCACCCGAAAATGAAAGAGCCGGGCAAAGGTCTGCCCGGCGTGAATGACATTCCAAAAGGGCTGGATGCCTTATTTGGTGGCGTTGGTGCCAGGTGCGGCGGGTGCGGCGGGCGCAGCGTTGGTTTCTGGCGCTTTAGTCCCAGAATTGTCACTGGGGTTGCATCCCGCGAACACGCCCAAAAGGCCCAGTAGTACGACAAGGGTAAATAACCTTTTCATAGTGGGCGTAAGTTTTACCAAATTGCAAAAAAGAACAAGAAAAATATTTGCGCTCGCTTCGATAAGTGAACATTATGCTTTACTTAAGGGTGGGTTCAACGAGCTGATTCGCCAGCTCGCGCGCCAGCTTAATCAGCTCCAAATCCTGCGCCAGGTCGCCAAACCGGAATTTCGGAAGGCCGCTTTGTTGCCGGCCCAGCAGCTCGCCTGGGCCGCGCAACTGCAAGTCCACCTCCGCGATGCGGAAGCCATCGTTGGTGTCCTCCAACACGCGGAGGCGCTGCCTTGCTTGCTGGCTCTTGGCCGCCGCGACCAGGATGCAGATTGAATCCTGCGCGCCGCGCCCGATGCGCCCGCGCAACTGGTGGAGTTGCGCGAGGCCAAATTGCTCAGCGTTTTCGATCAACATCAGTGTCGCGTTCGGCACATCGACACCGACCTCGATGAGCGACGTGGCCAACAACACTTGCACACGGTTGGCGCGGAAGGCAACCATCACTGACTCCTTCTCCTGTTGCCGAAGCCGGCCATGCAACAAGCCGACGCGAAACGGTGCCAGCGCCTGCCGCAGGTTTTCGAACTCTTTCGTGACGGCTTTTAACCCTTTCGGCCCGCCGTCCTCTTCCACGCGCGGATAGACGACATAGGCTTGCCGGCCGGCTTTAAGCTGGCTCCGCATGAATTCCCACACCTTCGGCAGCCTATCCGCCGCGCGTACAAACGTCTGGAGCCGGCCACGCCCGGGCGGCAACTCAGTGATGATCGACACGTCCAACTCGCCATAGAGGGTCAGGCCCAGCGTGCGCGGGATGGGGGTTGCCGTCATGACCAGCAGGTGTGGGTACCGGCCTTTACGCACAAGTTGCTCGCGCTGGGCCACGCCAAACTTGTGCTGCTCGTCGATGATAACCAACCCGAGGTTGTCGGGAGCGAAGCCGGTTTCGATGAGCGTGTGAGTGCCGATGGTGAGGGTAGGGTGATGCGTAATGCGTGAGGCGTGAGCGGACGTTGGTGATCGATGATTGGTGAGCAGAGATTGGTTGTCCTCTGCCCTCCGCCCTCTGTCCTCTATTTTCCTGCCGCCGGTCCGCAGTTCGACCGCGAGGGCGAGCGGGTGGAACCAGTTCGAGAAATTCAGAAAGTGTTGTTCCGCCAGGATTTCAGTCGGGGCCATGAGCGCAACGCTGAAGCCGCTTTCCAGAGCCATCAAAGCGCAACAGGCGGCAACGACTGTTTTGCCTGAGCCGACATCCCCCTGGAGCAGGCGGCGCATGGGGTGCTGGCCGCACATATCTTTGCGCAACTCGCGGAGCACGGCGGTCTGCGCGTCCGTGAGTTTAAAGCCCAGGCGCCCCAGAAACGGTTTGATAAAGCGGTTGTCTCCAGGGCACGGCAACGCCTGAGCCTTGGTCTCGAAGTTCCGGCGCCGAAGCTGGATGCGGCGTTGCAGTTCGATGAACTCGTCGAGAGCCAGCCGGTGCCGAGCGAGCTCCGGCTGTTGGGCGGTGTCCGGGAAGTGGAGCATGCGGATGGCCCGGGCGCGGGTGGGAAAGGGTGTGTCCAGCGTCAAGCATCGAGTGTCAGGTGTCGAGTGACGAGCGTTATGTGTCAGTCGCCTTGTGTCGGGCGTCGTCGGTTTGACAACTTGGACCTCACGTGGATCACCAGTCTTCCCGCCACTCGATAGTCGGCCTGTCAGCTCTGGCCAGGGCTCGCGGATTTGGCTTTCGAAGGCCTGAAGCGTCCGCCAGATGAGCGAGCGCAGCCAACGTTGCGGCAGCCCTTCGGTGAGCGGATAAATGGGCGTAAGGCGGTTCAGGTGAACAAGGTTTTCTTCACCCCCTTCGAGCACCTCGGTTTCGGGATGATCGATCGTGCGGGGCTTGAGCCCGAGCGGTTTCCCGAAAACCAACACGTCATCCCCAACGGCGAAATACCGTTCCATGTAAGGCAAATTCCACCACCGGCAGTGCAGGCGCGCGGTGCCGTCGTCCAGGATGATTTCGAAGATGGATTTGGTATGTTTCCTGAACCACTTGGTGCCCAGGGCGACGATCTTGCCGTGGGTAATGGCGGCCTGGTCGAGTTGGAGTTCGGCGATGGAGCGCAGGTTCGAGCGGTCCTCATGGCGCCGGGGCCGGTGCAGCAGCAGGTCCTCGACCGTTAGGATTTCCAGCCGGCCCAATTGCGCGGCACGCTCAGGACCGACGCCATAGAGCGCGGTCACTGGACGCTCGAGCGGCGAGATTGTTGGATTAGGAGCGGCCACTGTCATCCCCCGGCATTATATAATGGAAGACCCCCAGTTCGACAGCCGAATCCAAAAATCACCACAAAAGAATACAAGGACCACAGCGCAGCACGGCTGCGACCAATGTGAATGGTGAACAACAACGGTCGCTGCTGCGTCCGCACAGAGAATTCGCGCAAGCCTCAGAACTTTTCACGGATGTTGTTAGGGACTTTCTGCCAGGACGTGAGACCCCCCCACTTTGTAGCTTTATCCGGTTTGAACTGGTTTGAACCGGTTCTATCCGGGTTGGGTTGAGGCGCCGTTCCGCGGAGTGGCAGGCAGCCAAGGCTCCCGCCTGGGCTCCTACCGCTATGGCAAGCACAGCGGAACCGCCCAAAGAAGGCGATCGAGGCGACGGGGGACGCGAGGGGACGCCGGAGGTTTTCATTTTTAGATCACTACTTTCACCATATATAGGGCCACAAAACGTGTTACAGGAATGAGAAGCGGGGAGCCGGCCGTCGGACTTAGGGCGAGGGAAGAGGGACTTGGAAGGGGTAAAGTTCATGTCAGTTGGGTTTATTTTTTGGATCACTGCCCTCACTGTAAATAGGGCCACAGACTCTGTTAGGCGTTTGGAACCTGTGTCTGAATGAAATGGACGAACCGATGGCTTGGGTTGCCGGAACTCAGGCGGAGGCGGTGCGTCTTCACCTAGTCCGGCTCCAATCACTTGGCGTCCGCCACGGCCAGGAACGGCGCGGAGAGCAGCGCGCCCTGCAGGAACCGGGGGCTCCCTTTGCTGATTCTCATTCGTCGCGAAGGGAGCACGCGTCTTCTGCGAGGACGAGCCTCCGCGCGAGCCCAAATCTTGAGGTTCCAGGGCTGGCGGGGACGCTCGCCCTTCCGCTGAAGGCTAGAGGGTCTTCCCGGTCAAACGTTCGTAGGCCTCAAGGTACTTGGCTTGCGTTTTCGCAACGACCTCTGGCGGCAGTGCCGGACCTGGAGGGGTTTTGTTCCAATCCAGCGTTTCCAGGTAGTCGCGGACGAATTGTTTATCGAAACTTGGCTGACTCTTGCCGGGTTGATACTCAGCAGCCGGCCAGAACCGCGAGGAATCCGGCGTCAACACCTCATCGATCAGGAGGAGTCGGCCATCAAGCTGGCCGAACTCAAATTTGGTGTCGGCGATGATGATGCCGCGTCTGTGGGCATATTCCCGCGCGAAATTATAAATCTTCAGGCTGGCGGCGCGGGCGTGTTCGGCGATGTCTTTCCCCACAATTTGGGCGGCCCGCTCGAAGGAAATATTCTCATCATGGCCTGTTTCGGCCTTGGTCGCGGGTGTGAAAATAGGCTCGGGCAGCTCGGCAGATTCCTTCAGCCCGGGCGGTAGTTTGATACCGCAAACCGTTTGGTGCTCACGGTATTCCTTCCAGCCCGAGCCAGCCAGGTAGCCGCGCACGACGCATTCGATGGCGAGCGGATTGGCCTTCTTGACGAGCATGCTGCGTCCGGCGAGGCTGCCAGCGAACGGCTTCAAGTTGGCCGGTAACGGTTCGCCCGCGCGCGAGAGAAGATGGTTTGGCTGGAAGGATTCGGTTTGCGCAAACCAGAAATAAGAAATCTGGGTCAACACCTCGCCTTTGCGAGGGATGCCATTGGGCATAATGACATCGAAGGCGGAGATGCGGTCGCTCGCCACAAACAACAGACGGTCGCCGAGGTCGAAAATATCACGCACTTTGCCGCTCTTGAGCTTTTTGATGCCCGGCAAATCCAGATGCAATATAGGTTCGTTGGCCATGGGCGCAGAATATGCGCAAGGCGGCGACGAGCGCAAAGGGGAAAGTGGGGGCGCGTCGGTAATCAGTATTCAGCGGCCAGTAATCAGCGATCACCCATCCATTCATCCCCCGGCGGGCTCGGCGTCCTTGACATCCAGGCTGCCTTTCGGCTCATCTTAACTGTCAACTCATGAATTTCCTTGTCACAGGTGGCGCCGGGTTTATCGGTTCCCACGTCTGCGAGCGGTTGCTGGATGCCGGGCATGCGGTGTGGGCATTTGATGATCTGAATTCTTTTTACGACCCCCAGCTTAAGCGACGCAACCTGCGCGACCTGCAGGCGCTGGCCAAACCCTTTGAGTTCGTGCATGGTGACCTGACAGACCGCGCGGCAGTGGAAGAACTGCTGAGCAACGCTAAATTCGATCAACTCATCCATCTAGCGGCGCGCGCGGGGGTTCGGCCGAGCCTCGAAGAACCGGCCCTGTATCAGCGCGTGAACGTGGAAGGGACCGTAAACCTGCTGGAGGCGGCGCGGCGAGCCGGAGTAAAGAAGGCCATCATTGCTTCCTCGTCGTCGGTGTATGGCGTGAATTCAAAAGTGCCCTTTGCGGAAGCGGACCCGATTTTTCAGGCCATCTCACCGTATGCGGCCAGCAAGCTCGCTTGCGAAGCGCTGGGCCACGTGTATCACCATGTCTATGGTTTTGACGTGGTGATGTTGCGGTTCTTCACGGTCTATGGTCCGCGCCAGCGGCCGGACCTGGCCATCCACAAGTTCGCGCGGCTGCTGACCGCCGGCAAACCCATCCCGGTTTACGGCGACGGCTCGACCGCGCGTGATTACACTTACATTACCGATATCCTCGACGGCGTTATGGCTTGCACTCAACGGGAATTCGGGTATCAGATTTATAATCTTGGCGAATCACAAACTGTGACCCTGGCGCGACTGATCGAGCTGCTGGAGGCGGCGCTGGGCGCGAAGGCCGTGCTGGACCGGCAACCGCCCCAGCCCGGGGACGTACCACTGACCTGCGCGGATATCACGAAGGCGCGAGCAGGCCTCGATTACAATCCGCGCGTCAGGATCGAGCAAGGCATTCCGTTATTCGTGAACTGGTTCAAACAAACTGCGGCCTGACTCCTATGGCGAATCCAACTTCTTACACCCGGCCGACCTTCGATGAAGCGTTGAGCGCCTGGAAAGCCAGCCTCAGCCAGCGCGGCCTGCCGACCGACCTCACGTGGGTTTTTGACGAGAACCTTTGTTTCGAACCAGACGCCGCCAGGCCCGGCGGCTTCCGGCTGGGCTTCCAGACCGCCTTCACGCCGCCGCCGCCGGAGGCCGAGCAGATCGCTTACGATTATTTTTCCGAATTTGACGCCCGCCTCGTTTGGTACCGCATCGGCTCCTGCGGTGGCAAATCGGTGTGCCTGCTGCTCTGCGACGAATGGTTCGAGCCGAAGGGAGAAGCGGAGGGCTTTTTGCGGCGCGATGACTGGCGGATGGCCTTTCGGCCAGGCGCCGTGGAAGAGATCGAACAAATTGCCGACCGAAAGCGCTGGGAAAACCGCATTGTCCGCGAGCGCCCATTGCATGACCTCGATTTCTGCATGACCCTGCGCGCGGTTCACGAAACCCTGGCGCATGGCCGTGTGCTCACCACCTACGAGCGCTATGCGTTGAAGTTCCTTCACGCCTGGGGACGGCTGCTCGGCCACCCGAACTGAGTTCCCCGCTCGACACCTGCCTTACTGGTTCGTACCCTCCGCGCTCCCCTTCGGGGGATGTCGCATGACCAGGACAGAAAAGCTGTTGCGCGAGCTCGTCGCGCTTCCCAGCGTCAACCCGGCGTTTCTGCCGGCCAAGGACCCGCGCGCCGGCGAGCAGCATGTCGCCGGGTTCCTGGCGGCCACCGCCGCCCGGGCCGGGCTCGACGTGGATTTTCAAAAGGTTTTACCGGGCCGCGCCAACCTTTTCGCCCGGCTGTCCCCGACAGGAAAGACCCGGCAACGCATTTTGCTCGCTCCGCACCTTGACACGGTGAACGCCGCCGACAGCCAGTTCGTGCCACGCAGGCACCAGGGACGGCTCTACGGACGTGGCGCCTGTGATACTAAAGGCTCGGTGGCGGCGATGGTGACCGCGCTCTGCGAGTTGGCTCAAGGCGGCAACCGCCCTGCGGAAACTGAGATTACCTTCGTGGGCCTGGTGGATGAGGAGAACGCGCAACGTGGCTCGCGCGCGCTGGCCGCGCGCGGCCTTCAAGCCGACCTGGCGATCGTCGGCGAGCCAACGCGCCTGCAAGTGGTCACGGCTCACAAAGGCAGCCTGTGGCTGAGGTTGGAGACCCGCGGAAAGGCGGCGCACGGCGCGTGTCCCGAACTGGGCCGCAACGCGGTGCATGCCATGGCTCGAATTGTCGAGCTACTCGAAACCGATTATGCGGCCCAACTGGCCCGGCGGCGGCATCCCTTACTCGGCTCAGCGACGATAAGCGTCGGTGTCATCTCCGGGGGCACGCAGCCCAACATCGTCCCTGACCAATGCGCGATCCTGGTGGACCGGCGCACGTTGCCTGGCGAGACCGAACGGAGCGTGTGGCAGGAGATTCGGACGCTGTTGAAAAAGGAAGGCCTTCGGGCTGCGTGCATCGACGACAAGCTCGCGCCATGCCTGCCGTTAGAGACCAACCCCCGGCTTCCGTTGGTTGCCCGTTTCCTCAGCTCGGTCCGCCAGCCCAAGCCTGCGGGCGTCCATTATTTCTGTGATGCCGCCGTTCTGGCTGAAGGCGGCATCCCCAGCGTCGCGTTCGGACCTGGCGATATCGCCCAGGCGCACACCGCCGAGGAATGGATTGCGCTGGCATCGCTGGAGCGCGCCCGCGCGATGCTGTTGCGGTTCCTGCGCTCTCTCCCTTGAACCAAAATCGCGCTCCCGAGTCCAAATCCCATGCTCGCAGAAAAAGCTGAACACCCCGCAGTATCCGAAGCGGCGCACCGAGCCACGTTCTTCCGCCAGAGCGGGTGGTTGATGGTGGCCAATATCGGGGGCGGCGCCCTGATGTTCGCGGTGCACTTGTTGAATAAGGCGCTGCCGCCGGGGCAGTACGGCAGTTTTGGTGCGTTCATAACGGTGGTGATGCTGCTGCCCACGATTCCACTGCAAATGATCATGACCCAACAGACGGCCAAGGCGCTGGCCATGGGCCACCGGGGTGAGCTCTCGGGCCTGATTCGGTTCGTGTGGGCTGTCACGACGGGCCTGTGGGTCGTAGGGGCTTTGGTGTTGCTGGTCTGGCAAAAAGACATCCTGGCAGCCTTGAAAATGACTGACTTGGTGGGCCTGTGGGTGACGGCTTTTGTCGTACTGCTCTCTTTGTGGATGCCGATGTTCTGGGGGGCTTTGCAGGGAGAGCAGAATTTCCTGTGGCTCGGCTGGAGCATGTTGAGCAATGGGATTGGCCGGATCACGGTCTCGGTCGTAGCCGTGCTGGTGTTGCACGCGTACGCAGCGGGCATGATGGCCGGAGTATTGGTGGGGGTAACGGTTGCGGCCGCGATTGGCGGCTGGGTTACGCGTTCGCTTTGGCTTGAGCCATCGCGGCCGTTCGACTGGCCCCGTCTGCTACGGCAGGTGACTCCATTGATGCTCGGGTTCCTCGGGTTTCAAATTCTTTTCACTGCGGACACCCTGTTCGTCAAACATTACTTCTCCGGCGCAATCGTTGATTTCTATCTTAGCGCCGGCACGATGTCGCGCGCGCTGATGTGGTTGGTGCTGCCACTGGCAACCGTGATGTTCCCCCGGTTGGTCCAAAGCGCCGCCAAGGCGCAGAAGACCAATTTGCTGGGCCTGGTTATGCTGGCTACGGTCATCCTGGCGGTTGCCGGCGCGGTGGGTTTATCCCTGGTCGGCCCTTGGGTAGTGAAGTTGGCCTATTCGGCGCAGTATGTGAAGGTGGCCGCCTCCATCTTGCCATGGTACGCCGGGGCGATGATCCCGCTAGCTCTGGCGAACGTCCTGCTCAACAACCTGTTGGCCCGGCCAGATTCCAAACTGGCGTTGGCCGTTTGCGTGATCGTGCTCGCGCTCGGTTACATGGTCGCGCTGACCCGCTTTCACGACAGCCTGGTGACCGTGCTGCAGACCCTCGGCATCTTCAATCTCGCGCTGTTGGCTGTTTGCGCCTGGTTTACGTGGGGCGTTGGCAGGAGCGCGAAGATGGAGGATAGAGGATAGTGAAAAGACCCTTCAGGCGCGCCGAAAGCCGCGCCGCACGAGGGCGCGCTGCGCAAAGAATTCTGGCGCTACGTATGATAGCAGCCATCTCCGAGCCGCTATCTTCCATCCCCGGTTTTTCGAGGCGGCGGCCCCGGCCGCGGCTGAGGAGCGCGGAGGTTCTTGTAAACCCATGTTTCGAGAGGCCGCAGCGGGCGTAGCCATTTGTAGAAGGGGGAATAAATCAGGCGGATCCTAAAGGCCGACAGGAACATCGTCAGTGAGGTCCTGAACAAGGTGACCTTGGAGCCGATTTTGTCCGTCCATTCAGTCGGCACCTCGAGGACGCGGCAGCCTGCTTGCTTGAGCGAGTAGAGCAGGTTGATATCGAAGGCCATATCGGCGATGCGTAGGTTCGAATGGACCTTCTCCACCGACTGGCGGGTCATCACTTTGGCGCCGCACTGAGTGTCCCTAATGTGCATGCGAAAAAGGCCTTCCACAATGACGTGGAAACAACGGCTGGCGAACTGGCGTTTGCTGGTCTGCTCAACATGCAGCACCGAAGCCGGCAGCCAGCGCGAACCGATGACGCAGTCAGCCTCTCCGAGGTGCTTCACCAGGTCGTGGAAGGCCCGTGGAGGCGTCGCGCCATCTGCATCGACGTAGCCAATAAAGTCGGCCAGCGGCGCCAGTTTCAACCCCTCGATGAGAGCGCCCCCTTTGCCGATGGGTTCGGCGAATTCGAGCGCGCTGATGAAAGGGTACTCCCTGCCGACACGCTGCACGACGACGAGGGTGTTGTCCCGGCAGCCATTGAGCACCACCACGAGTTGAAACTTTCCATGATATTGCCCCTGGAAATGCCTCGCATAATCCCGCAGCACCGGCTCAATCCGGCGCTCTTCGTTGTAGGCCGGGATCAGGAGCAGCAGGCTGGGCTCGGTCACGCGGATTAATTACCAGAGAACCCGCAAAATGCAACCGAGCGGACCGATGGCAGGGCGGGTTGTCCCAACCCGCCGCCAATCGGGCCGACCTTCGGTAAACAAAGGACTGGAGCGTCGCCCTTCAGGGCAACGCGGCTGCTTGAGGACAAGCAGCCCTACCTTATTCGCTCGTCAACTCCTTCAAATCGGCCGCGAACCCATCCACGTCATCGGAGGTTGTGTCCCAACTGCACATCAGGCGCGAATCTTCCCAGCCGCCGACGTGCGTGTAGAATTTCCACCCGCGCTGATGCATTGCGTCCACGACCGGTTCGGGGATCCTCGCAAAAACCGCATTGGTCTGAACCGGGTAGGAAACGCGGATACCCGGCAGCTTACAAATTGCAGCCTCGAGGCGTTTGGCCATGGCATTCGAGTGCTTCGCATGCCGCAGCCACGCGCCGGTTTCCAGGAGGCCGACCCACGGCGCGGACAGGAACCGCATCTTGGAGGCGAGTTGACCGCCTTGTTTGCAGCGGTAATCAAATTCCCGTGCGGTGTCGTGATTGAAAAACACCACCGCCTCGCCGACCGCCAACCCGTTCTTCGTGCCGCCGAAACAAAGCACATCCACGCCCGCCTGCCAGGTGATTTCCTTAGGCGTCACCCCCAAGGAAACGACCGCATTCGCGAAACGGGCGCCGTCCATCTGAATGCGCAATTGGAAATGGCGCGCCACTTCGGCCAGTTCGCGGAGATCGTCCAGCGAATATACGGTGCCGACTTCGGTTCCCTGGGTCAGGCTCAGCGCTCGCGGTTTGGGGTAGTGGATATCCGTGCGCTTGTTGACCGCCTTTTCAATGGATTTGGGATCAACCTTGCCGCCCGCGCCCGGCAGCAGCAACACTTTGGTGCCGTTGGCAAAAAATTCCGGCGCACCGCACTCCGAGCCCTCGACGTGCGCCATCTCGTGACAGAGAATGCTGTGGTATGACTGGCAGAGCGACGCCAGGGAAAGCGAGTTGGCAGACGTGCCGTTGAACACGAAGAAAACCTCGCAATCGGTTTCAAAGACGTTGCGCAGAAGGTTGGACGCTTTCTCGGTCCAGGAATCATCGCCGTAACTAACCTCGTGGCCCTGATTGGCCTCGACCATCGTGGCAAACGCTTCCGGGCAGATTCCGGCGTAGTTGTCACTGGCAAAATGTCGGCGGAGTTGAGTCGCGGTTCGCATAGCCTGATTCATACTGGAACGAGAAACGGAAGGACAGGATTTTGGTGGTCGGCGATCCGCGCTTCGCAGTCGAATCACTGATCACTGAATGGTGGTCACTGATTACTGTTTACCAGGCGCCCGTCAGCCGCCACAATTTCCTTGCGTTCCCGAGTCTGGTCTCATCTGCTCATGCGCATGTCAACCGACCGAACGCTGTTCCAGCGCCAGTCATGCCGTTAGCCCAACTTTTTCGCCGCAAGTCCCTCGATGTATTGGTTGAGGAAACCACCGAACCCCAGCACCAGTTACGGCGCGCCTTGGGACCGGTTCAGCTTACGATGCTTGGGGTGGGGGCTATTGTCGGGGCGGGAATTTTTTCGAGCGTGGGCACGGCCGCCGCTGGAGACGGCCTTCGTCTTGGGGCGGGTCCGGCGCTGATCGTTTCATTGGTGCTGGTGACGATCGCGTGTGGTTTTGCCGGCTTCTGCTACGCCGAGTTCGCCGCCATGGTGCCCGTTTCCGGTTCGGCTTACACGTATGCCTACGCTACCCTTGGAGAGTTGGCTGCCTGGCTCATCGGATGGGATTTGATCCTGGAATATGCTATCAGCAATGCGGCAGTGGCCGTGTCGTGGTCGGGGTACTTTCAAACTCTCATTGAGCAAGGCTGCCATTTACATATTCCTGCCTGGCTGGGAACGGACTTTCGATCGGCTTTACAAGCCTCTCGTCAAATCGCGGAGGCGCATGCGGCTCAAATCAACCCGGCGACGCTGGGTGTGGGCGTGGTGCACGACGGCTTGGCGTGGACCACAGCCCCGAGATTGTTCACCCTACCCATCATTTTCAATTTACCGGCTTTCGCCATCGTTGTGCTGGTGACCTGGGTGGTATTGATCGGTATTAAAGAAACCGCTCGTTTCAATACCGGAATCACTTTGGCAAAGGTCGGGATTGTATTGTTCTTCCTGGTGGTTGGAGCCGTCTGCATCGAGCCGGCGAATTGGACGCCGTTTGCTCCGAATGGGCTCAAGGGCATTTCCGGGGGCGCCGCGATAATCTTTTTCGCCTACATTGGCTTCGACGCGGTTTCCACGGCATCCGAAGAGACTCGCAACCCCAGGCGGGACATGCCAATCGGCATTCTGGCCAGTCTTGGCATTTGCACGGTGCTCTATATGGGTGTGGCGGTGGTGTTAACCGGAATGTCCAAATGGAACACGCTCGGCACCGCCGAGCCGCTGGCGGACGCTTTCCTGGCACGTGGCATGAAATGGACTGCGGTCATTGTGTCGCTAGGCGGTGTGCTCGCCACAACCTCAGCGCTGATCCCTTACCAAGCCGGGCAATCGCGCATTTTCTTTTCGATGGGCCGGGACGGCTTGCTCCCCCCCTGGGCGGCGAGAGTACACTCGCGCTTTCGCACGCCTCACGTTACAACCATAATCACCGGTGTTCTCGTCGCTTTCTGTTCCTCGGTGGCCAGTATCGGCGAATTGGTAGATCTCACCAATATCGGCACGCTCTCCGCCTTCGTCCTCGTGGCTGCCGGAATTATTATACTGCGCTTCACGCAACCCGAGCGGCCCCGACCCTTCCGCACTCCGTTGGTTCCCTGGGTGCCGCTAGCTGCTATCGCATCCTGCGGTTACCTGATGTTTTATCTCCCCGCGGTAACGTGGCGTCGTTTCTTCTATTGGATGGCTGCCGGCCTGCTGATTTACTTTCTTTACAGCTATCGCCGCAGCCGACTGGCGAGTAAACATTCTGACACGAGCCCGTAGCAAGGGCATCGTGGCTGTCTCCGATGAATATTTATGCCATCCGTTCGAGGCCCAGCTAACTCCACTGAACCGAGATTCGTCCAAGGTCTGGGTCTTCTCGATTCGACCATGCTGGTGGCCGGCTCGATGATCGGCTCTGGCGTTTTCATTGTCTCGGCCGATATCGCCCGGCAGGTCGGGGCAACCGGCTGGCTGCTGCTGGCCTGGGTGGTGACAGGTACGCTGACGGTCGGCGCTGCGCTGAGCTACGGCGAGCTGGCAGCGATGATGCCGCGCGCCGGCGGACAATATGTCTATCTGCGCGAGGCCTACAGCCCGCTTTGGGGATTTCTCTATGGCTGGACCCTGTTCCTGGTGATTCAGACTGGAACCATCGCCGCTGTGTCCGTCGCCTTCGCCAAGTTCCTCGGCGTGCTGATGCCGTCCGTCGCGCCGACTCACTGGCTTGTTGCGCCGATTAATCTTTCCGCTAAATACGCGCTGAGCCTTTCCACCCAACAGGCGGTCGCCATTCTGGTGGTGGTGGTGCTCACCGCCATCAACACGCGCGGGCTGCAGCTCGGCAAATGGATCCAAAACGTTTTCACCTCGGCCAAAGCACTTGCGCTGCTCGCCCTGATTTTGATTGGCTTCCTGGTGGGCCGGAATGCCGACGTGATTCATGCGAATTTCGCCAACCTGTGGACACCGCACGGCGTGTCGCCCATCAAGCCCGACCTGGCGGCGCTCCCGACGGTTGCGGCAACGGGCGGTGCGTTCGGCCTGTTTATCGCCTTTTGCGTCGCGCAAGTCGGCTCGCTGTTCTCCTCCGATGCCTGGAACAACGTTACGTTCACCGCCGGCGAGGTCAAGAATCCCCGGCGCAATCTTCCTCTTTCTTTGGCCTTGGGCACGGGCCTGGTCACGGTCCTCTACCTTCTCACGAATCTGGTCTATTTGTTCATGCTGCCGCTGGAGCAAATCCAGCACGCACCCGATGACCGCGTTGCGACCGCTGCCATCGAGACGGTCTTCCATGGCGCCGGCCCGGTGGTTATGGCCGTTGCCATCATGGTCTCCACCTTCGGTTGCAACAATGGCCTGATTCTGTCAGGGGCGCGCGTCTATTACGCCATGGCGCGAGACGGCTTGTTTTTCCGGGCCACCGGCAAGCTCAACCAGCGCAGTGTTCCGGCGGCCGGCTTGGTCCTGCAATGCGTCTGGACCTGCCTGCTGGTGCTGCCGCGCACCCGTTTGCGAGACCCCGCCACGGGCGTTGAGCAATACGGCAATCTGTACAGCAATCTGCTGGACTATGTGATTTTCGCGGTGCTCATTTTTTATGTGCTGACGATCGCCGGCCTGTTCGTGCTGCGACGCAAGCGGCCGGACGCGGAACGACCGTGCCGCGCGTTTGGTTACCCGGTCGTGCCGGCGCTCTACCTCGTAGTCGCCACGGCGATTTCCCTGGTGTTGCTCTTCTACCAAACAAAGACGAGCTTGCCCGGGCTGGTGCTCGTGCTCGTCGGGGTGCCGGTCTATTTCGGATGGAAACGCCTTAATTTTCACCGCGGATTAGGCGGATGACGCGGATTCAGTTACTCCATTCCCTTGACATCCCGCTTCCGGTAGCGCATTAACCAACCCCAGCAACCAAATCGTCTAACACCGAACATCCATGAACCTGCTGCGCCGCAAAAGCGTGACTGCCCTGCAAGCCGAGGCGCTGACTGACCAAAGTCTTCACCGGGCGCTTGGTCCGGTCAATCTGACTGCGCTGGGTGTGGGTGCAATCATCGGCACCGGCATATTCGTGCTCACCGGAACTGTGGCGGCCCAGAACGCCGGGCCGGCGGTAGTGCTCTCGTTCGTGCTTGCCGGACTCGCCTCCGTGTTTGCGGCTCTATGCTACAGTGAATTTGCCTCCCTTGTTCCCATGGCCGGGAGCGCCTACACATACGGCTACGCCACCCTGGGCGAGCTGTTTGCCTGGATCATTGGCTGGGACCTGATTCTGGAGTACGCTGTCGGCGCTATCACGGTTGCGATCGGGTGGTCGGGCTACGTGGTCAGCTTCCTCCACGATTTTAACATCGATATTCCGCCCCAACTTTCGGCTGCGCGCGGGACTGAGCTCATCCAACTTCCCGCCGCTCTCGCAGCCGGGTTGAAGATGAAGGCGGGCTGGTCCGCGCTCGGGGTCGGTTTGGCGGACCAGATTCGCGCTCTGGGCGCCGATCCGACGGCCCTGCCACACGTCACCACGCTCTTCAACCTGCCCGCTGTCATCATCATCTTCGTCGTTACCACGCTCCTGGTGGTTGGCATCAAGGAATCGGCCAATTTCAATAACGTGATTGTCTTCGTCAAGGTTGCGGTCGTGCTGTTATTCATTGTCGGGGCCGTCCGCGCGATCAATCCCGCCAATTGGCACCCGTTTATCCCGGCAAACACAGGGACATCCGGTCACTTCGGCTGGTCCGGAATCATGACGGGCGCCGGCATCGTCTTCTTCGCTTATATTGGTTTTGACGCCGTTAGCACGGCCGCGCAGGAAGCAAAAAACCCTCAACGTGATATGCCCATTGGGATCATCGGCTCGCTGCTTGTTTGCACCGTTCTTTACATCCTGGTTTCGGGGATTGCGACCGGTGTGGTGCCTTACACCCAATTGGATGTTCCGGATCCAATCGCCGTCGCCGCGGACAGTGCCGGAATGGGTTGGATGGGAAAACTTATCAAGCTCGGAGCCATTGCCGGACTTTCCTCGGTGATCCTCGTTATGCTACTTGGTCAGTCACGGGTGTTCTACAGCATGGCTCGTGACGGTTTACTGCCACCGGCGGTCAGCCGAGTGCATCGACGTTTCCGCACGCCCTGGCTTATATCCATCATTACAGGCCTGGGTGTTGCCTTCTTTTCGGCGGTTTTCACCGTCCGCGAGGCTGGAAGCCTCTGCTCGATTGGGACACTCCTGGCCTTTGTTATCGTATCAGCGGGGATTCTTGTCTTGCGCATAAGGGAGCCTGCCCTGCCCCGCAGGTTCAGAACCCCACTGGTCTGGCTGGTTGCACCGCTGGGAGCAATTTCAGCTCTCGCACTGATGCTCGCACTGCCGTGGCCGACCTGGGAGCGCCTTATTATCTGGTTCGCGATCGGAATGGAGGTCTACTTCGGATATGCGATCTACCACTCGAAATTAAGTGCCGGCGTTCCGAAAGGTGAAACGGGCTGGTCGCGTGTGCTTAAACTAATCGGCGTGACCTGGATAGTTCTAGGCACGCTCGGTTCCCTCTTATGGATGTTCCGGTATCAGCAACTCTACATGCCCGGGAACGCCCTGGGATGGTTGTGGGGCATATTGGCACTTCTGGTATCAGCGAGCTTGGGGGCACTGTTGAACGTCGTCGCCAGCTTATCGGATCACGTTCACCTTACCAAAAACTGAGGTCGGAGCTCACGACTAACTCGATTGTGGCCGGTCCTTAGGCCAGCGCACGCGCACCTTGGTATCGGTAACCAAAACGAAGCAGCGAAACCACCGTTCGACCTGTTCGGTACGGAACACCTCCTCCAAACGTCTGGCCAACGCGGCTCGGCCTGGCAAGTGCATGCGCAGGAGCAACAAACCCGAATGGCTCCCGGGAGCAAATTTGCGTGCGTCCGAAAAATCGAGGTCCTGCGTAATAAAGAGACGGTTACTGGCCTGCGCAGCCTTCCACACCTCAGGGTCACCACGGCCGACCAAATTCTCGAGGCGGACGTTATCAACGTCATGGCCTAATGATTCCAGGGTGCCAAGCAGCGACTCTGGCAGGTTCTCATCCAACTTCAGCTTCATGCCGACGTTGGAATCCCGGGAGCGGGTAAGTCTTCTTCCGCAGAAGTCGCAGCGAAGGCAATCACCGCCCTTACGGCTTCACGAGTCAGGGTGGGAAAATCAGACAGGATTTCCTCGACGGACGCTCCCTCGGCAAGACTGGCCAAAACCGTTCGGACCGTCACGCGAGTGCCCTTGACCACCATTTCGCCGCCGCACACATCGGGCCGGCGCTCGAATGCGGCCGTATAGTTCATTACCATACCCACATTTTACTGAATTCAAGTTCGTCTGCCAACCCAGTGTTCGCTGGAGGCAGTCCTCGGCCAGTCTGCGGCTTTTCGCCTGATAGTGCTTACCTCCTGGCACCCGTTGGATCCGGCCGAAAGCGCTGCCATTTTTTGTCACATCCAATTTGACGGAACACCTTCCGTTACTTACAGTTTGGGGGTTTTTGGACGTCCGAGAATCCAGGTTTGAACTAATCCATGAAGCGTAAGACCGCGTTAGCTATTCTTCTGGTGCTGCTGGTCGTGGGCGCCCTGGCCGGGATCAAGACCTTGCAGATCAGGAAACTCATGGCCGCCGGCAAGTCGTTTTCCCAGCCGCCGGAAACGGTCTCCTCGTTCGTGGTCCGTGAGGAAAAGTGGCAGAGCTCATTGACTGCGATCGGTTCGATCGCGGCCGTGCAGGGCGTCACGGTGACGCCGGAGCTCCCCGGCACCATTACCGAAATCGCCTTCGAGGCGGGGGCCGTGGTGAGCAAGGGGGACCTGCTGTTGCGCTTGGATCCCTCCCTGGAAGTCGCCCAACTACGGGCGCTCGAGGCGCAGGTTGAATTGGCCCGTGTCAACCTCGAGCGAGAGCGCACGCTCCGCATTCAGCAGATGATCTCGCAGTCGGATTTGGACACCGCGGAAGCCACCTTGAAGCAGAACCGGGCCAATGCCGATGCGATCAAGACTACCATTGAGAAGAAGACCCTCCGCGCTCCTTTCGCGGGACGCCTGGGCATCCGGCAGGTCAATCTCGGCCAGTACCTGGACGCAGGAAAACCGATTGTTTCGCTTCAGTCGCTCACGCCGGTGTATGCGGACTTTTCCCTGCCGCAACAGGAGCTCGCCCGGCTGCAGACCGGGATGCGGGTCAGGCTGCTAACCGACGCTTACCCGCAACGAGCGTTTGAAGGCACATTGACCACGATCAACCCGGACGTCGACTCCAACACCCGCAGCGTCGGCCTGCAGGCAACCTTCGAGAACAAAGACCAATCGTTGCGCCCGGGCATGTTCGCGCGAGCGGAGGTTCTGCTGCCGGAGGAAAAGAGTGTCCTGGTCATTCCCATCACGGCGGTCCTGAGCGCTCCCTACGGTGATTCGGTTTATGTTATCGAATCCAAGCCTGCGAAGGTCGGCGAAGCGCCGGGGTTGATAGTGCGCCAGCAGCTCGTGCGGGTTGGCCCCGCCCGGGGCGACTTCGTCACCGTCGAGTCCGGCCTCAAGGCTAGCGAGCGGGTGGTCAGCGCCGGGGTCTTCAAACTTCGCAGCGGAATGCCGGTGGTCGAAAACAACAAAGTGACCCCGAACTCCTCGGATGCGCCACACCCGGCGGATAGCTGATGAAGTCTTTCACGGATGTTTTTATCCGCCGGCCCGTTCTGGCGATGGTGGTGAACCTGGTGATTCTGATCGCCGGGTTGCAGGCCATTCGCTCCCTAACCGTGCGCCAATATCCGCGCAGCGATAATGCGTCGGTAACGGTCAAAACCGTTTATGTTGGAGCGAGCGCCGAGCTGGTGCGCGGGTTTATCACGACTCCGCTCGAACGCGCGATCGCCGCGGCCGATGGCATTGATTACATCGAATCCTCCAGCGCGCTGGGGCTATCGACGATCAACATCCGGCTCAAACTCAATTACGACCCCAACAAGGCGCTGGCGGAAATCAGCTCGAAGGTGGACCAGGTGCGCAACGATTTGCCGCCCGAAGCCCAAGTGCCCATCATTAACATCGAATCGGCCGATTCGCAGTTTGCGGCGGCATACTTGAGTTTCGCCTCGGATATCCTGGAAGCCAACCAGATTACGGATTACCTGGTGCGCATCGTCCAACCGCGGCTCACGGCACTCGAGGGCGTACAGCGAGCCGACATCCTCGGCGGCCGCACGTTCGCGATGCGGATTTGGCTCAAGTCCGACCGGATGGCTGCCTTGAACATTAACCCGTCCCAGATCCGCGATGCCCTGGCCGCGAATAATTTCCTGTCGGCTGTCGGTCGAACCAAGGGTTCCCTGGTGCAGGTCAATTTGAGCGCGAACACCGACCTGCGCTCGGTCGAGGAGTTTCGCAACCTGGTCGTCCGGCAATCCAGCAACAGCCTGGTGCGGCTGGGGGACGTGGCGGATGTGGTGCTCGGAGCCGAGGATTACGATTCCGAGGTGCGGTTCAGCGGCCAGCGGGCGGTTTTCATGGGTGTCTGGCCCTTGCCCAACGCCAACTCGCTGGACGTCATCAAACGGGTCCGCGCCGAGCTGGCCTCTATCCAAAAGGAGCTGCCCACCGGTTTGAACGGGGGCATCGCCTATGACGCCACGAAGTACATCGACGATGCCATCCACGAGGTGTTAAAGACTTTGACCGAAACGTTGTTCATCGTCGCCGTAGTGATCTTCCTGTTCCTGGGTTCGCTTCGCTCGGTGCTGGTGCCACTGGTTGCCATCCCGGTCTCGCTGATCGGGGCGATTTTCCTGATGCAGCTCTTCGGGTTCACCATCAACCTATTGACTCTCCTGGCGATTGTGCTGTCCGTCGGCTTGGTAGTCGATGATGCGATCGTGATTGTCGAAAACGTCGAGCGCCATGTGCGTGAAGGGAAGACGGCGCTTGACGCAGCGTTGCTGGGCGCGCGCGAGTTGGTGAGCCCGGTGATCGCCATGACGATTACGCTGGCCGCGGTTTATGCTCCCATCGGTCTGCAGGGCGGCCTGACCGGTTCCCTGTTTCGCGAATTCGCCTTTACACTGGCCGGGGCGGTTTTCATCTCGGGCGTGGTTGCGCTTACGCTCTCGCCAGTCATGTCTTCCAAACTGCTCGATGTAAAGCGGGAGGGACACGGACTCACCGGCCGGATCAACCACGGCTTCGACCAGCTCCGCCAGGGCTATGCACGCGTCCTGGACGCCACACTCGCCGCTCGGCCAGCGGTCTATACGCTTTGGATCGGGCTGAGCCTCCTGGCCGTCCCCATGTTCCTAATGTCGTGGCAAGCCAAGGAGTTGGCTCCCGTCGAAGACCAGAGCTTCCTGTTTGGCATCGTGGAAGCCCCGGCGGACGCGACCATCGACCAAACCACTTTTTACACTGAAGCCGTCAACCGTGAAATGATGAGCATCCCGGAAGCTTCGAGAACCTTCCAAATCACGTTCCCGGACAACGGCTTCGGCGGTGTGGTGCTCACGCCCTGGGGCGAGAGGAAGCGCACAGTGTTCAGCATTCTTCCGGAGCTGCAGAAGAGCGTGGGCAGCATTCCCGGTGTGCGCGCGTTCATGGCCGCGCCCCCGTCGCTGCCGGGAGGCGGACAATTCCCGATCGAGTTCGTCATCGCTGGCACCGATGACCCGGAGCGCATCCTAGGGTTCGCCCGACAACTGCAGACTAACGCTGCCGCGAGCGGCATGTTTGCTTTCCCGCCGGTTATCGACACGAAGATCGACCAGCCCGAATATGAAATGGTGATGGACCGTGACAAGGTGGCGTCGCTTGGGTTGAGCATGGCCACCGTCGGTTCGGACATGGCAACGCTGGTCGGCGGCAATTTCGTCAACCGTTTCAGCCTGGCTGGCCGCAGCTACAAAGTCATCCCTGAGGTCAAACGAATCGAACGCCTTAACGCCAGCCAACTCGCGTCCACGTACGTCAAAGGGCCGAACGGGCAGTTGGTGCCTCTCAGTACTTTTGCAACGCTCAAGAAGAACGTGGGTCCGCGCACGCTGAACCGCTTCCAGCAGTTCAACGCGGTGAAAATCAGCGGCGTCGCCGTTCGCCCGCTGGACCAGGCCCTTCGCTACCTGGAGACCGAAGCGGCGAAGATCCTGCCGCAAGGATACAAGGTGGATTACACCGGCGAGTCGCGGCAACTGCGCGTCGAGGGCAACAAGTTCCTTCCGGCGTTCCTCCTCTCCGTTGTGCTGATCATCCTGGTCCTGGCGGCGCAGTTTAACAGCTTCCGCGACCCGTTCATCATCATTCTCGGATCGGTGCCGCTGGCGATGTTCGGCGCGCTCATCTTCAGCTTTCTCAAAATGCCGGGCCAAGGGATGCCTTTCTGGACCAATGGCTGGACTACGACCCTGAACATTTATGCGCAGGTGGGTCTCGTCACGCTGGTGGGCCTGGTTTCTAAGAACGGCATTCTGATTGTCGAATTCGCCAACCAGCTCCAGCGCCGCGGCCTCAGCAAAGTTCAGGCTGTCCGCGAGGCCGCTCTCGTGCGATTGCGTCCGGTGTTGATGACGAGCGCGGCCACAGTTTGCGGCCACTTCCCCTTAACTCTCGTCTCCGGAGCGGGCGCGGCCGCGCGCAATTCCATCGGCATCACCGTCGTCGCCGGCATGGCGATCGGCACCGTGTTCACGTTGCTCGTCATCCCTTCGATTTACGTTTTGATCGCCAAACAACACGCCGGCGAAGCGCCGGGAGCCATCGCGCGGGGCTTTGATTTGGCGGAGGCTGCGCAGGCCGAAATTCCAGGTTCTGAAACGGAGCCTGTTTTCAGCGGCAAGCTGCAGCCGGCCCGCGTGCCTGGAAATGGCGACGGAGATTGAACAGGCGAGACGCTCAGTCGCCTGAGCAGCAACTGCTTGTAGCGGATGAACAACCTCACTCGGCGCTCCGTCTATGTGGTGTAAATTGGTGCGGTGTTTATGAAAACATCATTGCTGGCCATGGCAGCTTTCGGGATCGTCGCTTCAGCGTTGCTGGGTGGATGCGTTGAACGTCGTGTGGTCTAAGTTCAAACCCCGCCACCGGGGGCACCCGCCGAAACGGTGGTGGTCAACGAGGCCCCGCCCGCGCCGGTGGCAGAGGTAGTTGTGGCTGCGCCCGGGCCTGCGTACGTGTGGGTGCCCGGGTTTTGGTGCTGGCAGGGCCGATGGGTCTGGACGCGCGGTAACTGGGTGATTCGCCCGCATCCGCGCGCGGTACTGGTGCCCGGACATTGGGCCCACCGTGGCCACGGCTACGTTTGGGTTCGAGGCTACTGGCGGTAACGCCGGAGTATCGAGGGGGGGTGTCGGGGTGCCGCAGCATTACGGAAACGGCTGCGGAAATTGCAGAAATCCGCCCGAAAACTCTGCTTGCATTTCGGAGAGTTTCCCTTAGTATTCCCGAGTCTGCACGGAAGCGAGCGTAGCTCAGCCTGGTAGAGCATCACGTTGCCAACGTGAGTGTCGAGGGTTCGAATCCCTTCGCTCGCTCCATCCTTTCACCGGCCCGTTTTTCCATCACAACACGCGGGCCCCACCCTTCGCTCGTTTCCCGAGACTCGGTAACGCGCAAGCCGCTCCGAAGAGCGGCTTGATGAGGATTAAAGGGCTTAACAATTAGCGGCTACCACGCTCCCCGTGAAAGCCTTCACGGCGCTCAGCACGATACAATCCTCTGCCATCCCCGGGAGATCTTTAGGCTGTATAAGTTTTAGCTGTACCTCTGCAACTGACATCCAATCGCTCCCTCACGTAGAACACTGCGAGTCTTGGGTCTCTAAAAGCAAAGCGAGTTTGCGACCCGGCGTTGAGTCGTGCATTGGTCGCTCAAACATGGTGTCATGCTAAGTCGTGAGGTCGGTTTTTCGGATGCACGATATTTCGACGATACTACACCTCTCCTCATATCAGTTAATAATCATTCACCATCAAGCTCTTACACACCTAGCGAGCGCCTGGCACGGCCTCTGCGTTAACCAGAATGCAATGACGAATCGAGTTAACGAAATCAATAGAAATGCCAGATAACTACAAAGGAAATTCAAATGAACAAAACAAGCAACCTGCTCGTATTGGGCGCAACAGGACAAGTTGGAAAACTTGTCGCAAAACATTTAAGAAGGAGTGAAGCAAACTTTTCGGTAGGGACGCGTAGGAAAGCGAACCTGGAAGAGCTCGCAGATCAATTTGGAGCATCGCGGTTCATCGATCTCGATGATCCTCGAACTTTCGATGAGGCGTTGAAAAACATCACCGGCATTTTTCTAATAACCGGCTATACAGTTGACATGCTTGTTCAAAGCAAATCACTTATCGATGCCGCAAAACGTAACGGTGTAAATCATATTGTGCACCTGGGCGTATTCACGCCAGATCATGACGCCTACTCCACGGTTTTCGCCTGGCATCAGATGATTGAAGCATATGGTCACGTCAGCGGCGTTGCATGGACGAATTTACATCCTAACATGTTTATGCAGAATTTTCTGTCAGTATGGTCGATCAAAGGTGGTGTATACAGCACATACACTTCTAAAGCCGTCGGGTTTACTGCTTTGGAAGACGTAGCAGAAGCCGCAGCCGTAATTCTCATGGAAGGGCCGGAGAAACACAATGGAAAGGACTATTGGTTTTCAGCGGACGCGCTTACTCCGCACCAGGTGGCTGAAACTCTAACTGCAGCTACCGGCCGTAAGTTCACAGCAGCAGTTCAGAAAGCCAAAGGTTTCCAAGACGATGCCGTAAAGCCTGGTTCCGCATACGAACGAGCGTATGCAAAGGGAGGATTCGAATTCTTCGAACAGGTCGAGGACGGAAGAATGGCATACATTGGAAGCGTAATAGACGATACAAAAAGGATTCTGGGTCGCGACCCGTTGTTGCTGCGTGATTGGGCAAAGTTGCACGCCAATGAATTATTGGAGGCTGCGGGTAGTTAAAACTGTGGCAGCCTGGGCGTTTACGAGGCTTATAGCCAAGGAACGTTGAGCGCGAATTTGAAGTATCCCCCGTGAGGATACCTTTTTCAATACTCGATTTGGCGCCGATCGTTGAAGGAGGAACCGCAGCCGCTGCGCTACAGAATTCGCTCGAGCTTGCCCGTCATGCTGAACGGTCCGGTTACCATCGGTACTGGCTGGCGGAACATCACAACATGCCGGGTATTGCGAGTGCCGCGACCGCTGTACTAATCGCGTATATCGCCGGCGGTACGCGCACGATCCGTGTGGGCTCGGGTGGAGTCATGCTGCCGAACCATGCGCCGCTCATCGTGGCTGAGCAGTTTGGAACGCTAGAGACACTCTATCCGGGGCGCATCGACCTCGGACTGGGGCGCGCTCCGGGAACCGACAGGCTCACCTCCCGTGCGTTGCGACGGGGTCTGGAAACCAACGCCGAAGCATTTGCGGAGGATGTGCACGAATTGCGACATTTCTTCGAAGCTGCGGATCCGGGGCAGACGGTCCGGGCGATTCCAGGAGCGGGCCTGAACGTTCCACTCTTTATCCTGGGATCGAGCATGTTCGGGGCATCGGTGGCAGCAACGCTCGGTTTGCCCTTTGCGTTCGCATCGCATTTCGCGCCCGATGCTCTGAAGGCTGCACTCGAGCTTTACCGCGCTCGCTTCAAGCCTTCCCGCCAATTGGAACGGCCGTACGTGATGGTCGCAGCCAATGTCGTCGTCGCCGAGCAGGAGGCCGAAGCACGGCGTCTGTTCACCTCCCTCCAGCAGATGTCCTTGTACACTCTTCGCGGCAGTCCGGTTGCATTACCGAAACCCGTGGACGATCTCAAACGCGTGGGGAGCGCAGCGGAGATCGAAGCCATAAATCATATGTTCACGTACTCGTTCGTAGGCACGCCGGACACGGTAACGAGTCAACTCCAGGGGTTCCTCAAAATGACCCGGGCGGACGAACTCATCGTGAGTAACCCGATTTTCGACCACGCGGCGCGGCTCTATTCGCTCGCGCTCACAACCCGGATTCGAGATTCTGGTGCACTTCGCGCTTACTCGCGGGCCTAGTACAAAGGGGCGGGAAACTCTATTCATTAGTCAAAGAAAAGAACTCGGTCTTTTGAGATCGCTCCTTTTTAGTGGCTTCAGTCTGCTCAGACTCGGTTTGATGCTCGTGATTGTTTGCGCATTAAGGGGAGAGTTGAGCGTATCGATGGAACTCAGAGGAGCCTCGATAAGCGCTCGTCGAACGTCGTGAGGAGTTCGCAGCTTCGCTTGGCTCGGCCAAGCCTCCTGGCACGACGAGCCCAACGGCCCCATTGCCGCCAGTAGCAATAGCGATCTTTCCCCTCCAGTGGTGCCAGTCCGCTCGACATAAGCTTCAGCTTTTAGATAACCGAAGTCGGTTTTTCGGACACACGATATTTCGACGGCACCTCAACTATTGCCAAGTTGGTTACTACTTATTCTTCCTCAACTGCTTACAACCTCAACGAGCATCTGGCAAAGCCAATGCATTCATCGGAATGCAATGACGGATCGAGTCGACAGAATAATGAAATGCTGGACGAGCGTGGTGCGGTTAAGTGTGAGGATTCCCAACTACCTCTACCCTAGACCAGCGTGCTTGGTCAGTTCTGGGGTCCCGGAATCGAGCCGGTCAAGTTCTCGGTTCGGCATTGAACTAACGGACACTTTGCAAAGGAGGTTTAAATATGTTCAACGAGTCTGATGCGGTGGGGGTACCCCCTTATTCAGCGAAGCGGAATTTGCATCAGGTAGTCTTCCGCTGCGACGCGCGGGAAGCAAAGGAAGTAAGCGTTGTAGGGGACTTTAATGGCTGGAATCCGCGCGCGACACCGATGACACGGCAACCGGACGGACGGTGGATGGTCAGCTTGGAACTCAGTCACGGGTTTCATGAATATCTGCTCCTAGTGGACGGCAAGCCTGTGCTCGATCCCAATGCCACTGGAAAGACGCGAAATGCACGCTACGAACACGTGTCACTCTTGGCGGTCAGTTAACACGCACCCGCCCAGGGTCGTCGCCGGGTCTAGCAGCTCCCAAACGCGCGTTCCCGATTTATGGACCTATTTCATAAAATTTTGAAAACTGCTGTTGCCGGTGGTGCGTCAGATGTGCATTTGAAAATCGGCACACCGGTCGTCTTTCGCATCAATCGGGAGCTGCTTGCCATCGAGTGTCCTTCGCCTACGGAGCAGTGGATGAGCGAAGTTGTGGAGCATGTTGCCCCTGCACACCTGAAAAGCCGCCTTGAAAAGGAACGCGAGATTGATTTTTCCTACTTTGTCCCGGACATCGGACGTTTCCGCACCAACCTTTTTCAACAGCGAGGCCATTGGTCCCTGGCCATGCGCTACGTCAAGACCGTCGTCCCAAAATTCGAGGAGTTGGGGCTATTGGAACAGATTCGCCACATCGCCGAATCGCCACGCGGCATTGTCCTGGTGGCCGGCACCACGGGATCCGGCAAATCTACGACGCTCGCCGCGATGATCGAACACATCAATGCCAACTTCAAAAGGCACATCATCACTCTGGAAGACCCGATCGAGTATGTCTTCGAGGACAATCAATGCGTGATTGAACAGCGGGAAGTGGGGTTGGATACGCTCTCGTTTGAGCACGCGCTCAAACACGTGTTACGGCAGGACCCTGATGTCATCATGATCGGGGAAATGCGCGACTCGGCCAGCTTCACGGCGGCCATGAGCGCGGCTGATACGGGACACCTGGTGCTCTCAACGCTGCACACCACGAACGCGTCCCAGTCCGTCAGCCGTATCCTTGATTTTTTCAAAGCTGAAGAACGAGAACAGATTCGGCGCCAACTAGCCAATACATTGCAGGCCGTCATTTGCCAGCGAATGGTTTCAACCCTCGCCGGCACGATGACCCCAGCGCTTGAAATAATGATTAACACTCCCACTGTCAAAAAGCTTATTGAAGAGAACCGGCTGGACAAGCTTGCGGCCGCGATCGAGACAGGCACTGAGGACGGGATGATTAATTTCAACCAGGCGCTCTACAATCTCGTGAAACAGCACAAGGTGAACGAACACGAAGCTTTGAGCAAGGCCACCAACCCTCAAGCCCTTGAGATGAACTTTAAGGGCGTCTTCCTGGACGAGGGACGCAGGATTCTAAGCTGAACAATTTGCCGTCACTAACTCAATACAAACAAAAAGGAAAAACTATGAATAAAGAAATACACTCAGGTCTCGCCGTTGCGCTGGACCGTGGCCGACAAACCTATGGCAAGGTTCGTGAGAAGTTAATCAATGGTGCCGAGGTCACAAACGAAGCCGTTCGTAACCACCCCTACCGTGTGGTGGGCATCGGCCTGGGGTTAGGTGCGCTTCTTGGTTATCTGTTTGCGCACCGGCGCCATAACCACCGATGACCAAGCCTTGGCGTCTAATGCGGAGCCTCGAAGAGCAGGTTGCGAAAATAAATGGCTATCGGTGGAAACCGTCGGAAGAGGCTCCATCGCTAGCACCCCGCTTTAGCGTCGCTTTGGCGGGGTGCAGCAGAAGCCGAAGGTAGATTTCAATCGTTTTAGCGGGTTTTCAAATTCTATGAAAAGAATCCAAATTCGGATGGCCAGGCCGGCATCATTGCTGAGCTCAAGCATCCTGCTCCTGCTGACGGGATTGGCACTGGGCGGCGAACAGAATCCCGCAGCCGAGTCTCAGCCAACCGTTAAAACTCCCACTCGGCCCTTGAAAGGAGATTTTGACAGCTTGGCGCCAGCAGTCAAAAGGGTTGCACCCGCTGTCGTAAGAATTGTCACGGCTCTGCGAGCCGACAGTCTGACTGATCGGGATGCCATTTTGCGATCTTTTCTCCAGCAGACCTCCCGGGGAGGCTCTGGTCGGGTGCTGGGGTCTGGGCTTGGGTCTGGGGTGATTATGACGGAGGACGGTTACATTCTCACCAACGGCCATCTCGTAGATGGATCAAAACAGGTCGAGGTGACTCTGCAAGACGGGCGCGAATTCAACGCCAAAGTTATTGGACTTGATTCCAAGAGTGACGTTGCGGTGCTCAAGATCGAGGCCCAGCGCCTGCCCACCGTTCCGCTAGCCGAAAGCCACAACGTGCAGGTGGGCGATTCCGTGCTGGCGTTCGGCTATCCCTTCGGCGTAGGCCAGACCGTGACACACGGAATCGTCAGCGCAACTGATCGTGACGGCATTGGCACCGAGGATTACGAGAGCTTTATCCAAACCGATGCCCCGATAAATCCTGGCAACTCAGGAGGGGCGCTGGTGGATGTCACCGGCGAGCTCATCGGGATCAACACTGCTATACTCAGCAGTTCTGGCGGAAACCTGGGCATCGGCTTTGCGGTTCCTTCGGACCTAGCCCGCAGAGTGATGAACGACCTGATTAAATACGGGTACGTGGTCCGGGGCCATTTCGGAGTCGAGACTCAGGACCTAACACCCGCTCTTGCCCGAGAGTTTAAGCTGCGGGGGACCGCCGGTGCGCTCGTGGGCGGAGTGGTGCCCAAGGGCCCGGGCGAGAAGGCGGGGCTTGAAATCGGAGACGTCATAACACGACTCGACGGCAAGGAGGTTCGTGACACTCGTCAGTTGAATCGCTTGGTGGCAGATGCCAAGCCTGGGCAGGTTGTGCCAATTCAGGTCGTGCGTGACGGCTCGGCCACGACGCTTCGGGTCACCGTTGGCCAGGCATCCCAAGACGACCTTCTCGCCAGGTCCGATCGAACCGCCTACGAGCAGGATTCCAGCAAATTGCAGGGAGTCATGATAGGCGAGCTTAACAATGAACTCAGGCAGCAGCTCAAAATTCCACGAAATGTGACCGGCGCGCTGGTGTTTGGTGTTAACCCGTTCTCAACAGCCGCGGAGGCAGGTCTCAAGCCGGGGGATGTTATTGAATCAATCAATCGCCAGGAGGTGGGGAATGCCGGGGAAGTATCGCAATTGGGGCAAGCTACCAGGAACAAACGCATGTTGTTGCGGGTCTGGGGCAACAGCGGCAGCCACTTCATTGTCCTGGAATGAACGGGTCGGAGAGAAATAAGCGCCTGCTGGAGA
>Ga0210409_10000158_pt1 | contig 142814 bp, 144 predicted proteins | sample IncBWH17MmetaG_FD_161649 | JGI IMG/M metagenome (GOLD analysis project Ga0210409, IMG submission 161649) | Forest soil microbial communities from Barre Woods Harvard Forest LTER site, Petersham, Massachusetts, United States - Inc-BW-H-17-M | ecosystem: Environmental > Terrestrial > Soil >...
GCTCCCGCTGATGCCACCCCCCCCGGTGATGCCGCCGCTCCCGGTGATGCCACCGCTCCCGGTGATGCCGCCGCTCCCGGTGATGCCACCGCTCCCAGTGATTCCACGCGCCATCGGAGGTTGGGCGTTGCTCGCCACGCTCGTAAGAGCAGCCACCACGGCAGCCAAAATTACCGATCGTGACGCGTTCATGAATTTGCTCCCCATTTGTGTAGTCCCTTACTTATGGTTACCAAGCCCCGCTAGAACATCGATCTCTTGCACGGCCGGGCGACTGCTCTGTTCGGGCGCTTTCTGTGGTTCCGCCTCTGCTGCGTCGCCCGCCTGATCCTCATAGAAATAGATGCCGACGCCGTATCTCTTCCCCGCTTCGCTTCGCTCCGAAGCCACCAGACGCGTGAGAAACGTGTCGAGCTCCGCGAGCAACTCCTGGCCCCTCTCGCCGGTGAGGGCGAGAAACGTGTCGCGACCGTTCTCCGACAACGGCTCGTCGGAGGTGACCGCGCGCTCGAAATACACGGGGTCGGTGTTGAGCCGCAGAACGTTGTGCACGAAACTCGCAGCCACGCTCGCGAGAAATCTGCCCATGCGCTCGATGCGCTTTACGTCCGCGCCCTGAGGCAGATACGCGCGCGACAGGCAGCGAACGGTCGTGCCTTCGATGACCTCCACCGAACCTGCGGCCACCAGCTCATCGAGGAGCGCCTCGTGGTCGACTCCACGGCAGGCGGCTTCGATGAGCTCGCGGAAACTACGACGCGGCGAGCCGGGCGTCGGCTGTATATCGAGCTCTAGCGCAAGCCCGTATGCTCCGGAGAAGCCGGGCTGCGTGTGCCAGACTGTCAGCAAGTTAGCGACTTGATCCAAACTGACCGACGCGCGAAGGCTGTGCGGCGCTCCCAGCCGCGACGCCTCGCGCAGCGCGCTGACATCCGACTTCGCGAGTCCCGCGACCACCGCGAGACGTGCGTCGGTCGTCGGTCGCTTCTGCTCGCGCAGGCGAGCCTCGAGCGCCTGGATGTACACGCGACGCACGACACCTGCGATCTCGCCCGCGGAGATTCCGTACTCGAACGCGACGCGCATGAGTGGCTGCACGAGTGCAGCGAACACGCTCAGCACCGCTTCTTTTTCACGGCTCGTTTTTGTCATGTTGCAGTTGCGTCGTTGTGACATAACTCTAGGCAGTTCAGTGACTTATGTCAATTTACAGCTACATGACCGGTCTCCCTTCGGGCTCGGAGAGCAACAAAACTTAGTGGAAACAGTTAGTTACGAGCGTCAGACGGCCGGACGGCCGCGTCGTGCCGAGTGAGAACCGGCACACGGAATCGGGGAAGGGGATGGGCTAGGCGGTGTGGCGGTTTGGCCGCGTCAGGTGCGTTCGGCGGGGTCGAAGAGGCGCTGGTGCTCGAGGATCGCGTAGCGGTCGGTCATTCCGGCGATGTAATCCGCGACCGTGCGTGCGCGTCCTACACCGGGATTTTCCGCTTCTGACTTGAGCGCCTGGTCGCGGTGCTCCGGCGGCATCAACGTGACATCCTTGAAGAAGGCATCAAACAGCTCGTGCACCACACGGCGCGCCTTCGCCGTCATGCGCAGCACCTTGTAGTGCCGGTAGACCTCCTCGCGCAGGAACTCCTTGAGCTCGAGATGCTCCCCGCGGCACTCATCGCTCAGCGCCGCGAGCGGCTTTGAGTGCGCGCGCACCTCGTCGATCGAGCCCGGCTTCGCTTGCGCGAGTTGGGACTGGGTCGTGTGAATGAGATCGCGCACGATGTGATTGATCATCCGGCGGATGATCTCGTGCACCAGACGGCGCTCGCTTAAAGAAGGGTAGCGCGCGGTGACGGCATCGTACTGGCGGCGGAACATGCGGGTCGCGCGCAGTGCGTCGACGGTGAGGAGCTGTGCGCGGATGCCATCGTCGACGTCGTGGTTGTTGTAGGCGATCTCGTCGGCGAGGTTGGCGATCTGGGCCTCGAGCCCCGGCTGCTGGCGCTTGAGGAAACGCTCGCCGAGCTCGCCGAGCTCGCGCGCGTGGCGCGCCGAGCAATGCTTGAGGATCCCCTCGCGGCACTCGAAGGTGAGATTGAGCCCGCGGAATTCCGCGTAGCGCTCCTCGAGCTCGTCCACCACGCGCAGCGACTGCAGGTTGTGCTCGAAGCCGCCGTAGTCGCGCATGCACTCATTCAGCGCGTCCTGGCCGGCGTGCCCGAACGGTGTGTGCCCGAGGTCGTGCGCCAGGCAGATGGCCTCGGTGAGCGCCTCGTTCAAGTGCAGCGCGAGCGCCGCCGAGCGCGCGATCTGCGCGACCTCGATCGAGTGCGTGATGCGCGTGCGGTAGAGATCTCCCTCGTGGTTGACGAACACCTGCGTCTTGTAGACCAGGCGCCGGAACGCATTGGAATGAATGATGCGGTCGCGGTCGCGCTGGAACTCGCTGCGCAGCTCCGGCTTCGGTTCCGGGTGGCGCCGCCCGCGCGAGCGGCTATCGTGCGCGGCGTAGGGTGCGAGAGGCTCGCCGGCTGACGAGGCGTCGTTCATCGGAGCACTCAGCCGCAGTACGCCTGGAGCGTTCGCTCGAGCGCGTCCTCGGGGTAGTCGGCCGTCAGGAAGGCATTGCCGATACGGCGCAGCAGCACGAGCCGCAGCCGCCCGCCGAGCACCTTCTTGTCGAAGCGCATGTGCTCGAGCACCGCGCCGGGGGCAACCCCGGCGCCGCGCGCCGGCAGCCCCGCGCGCTCGATGAGGGTGTGCACGCGCACGAGCTCCTCGGGGCTGACGAGACCCAGCTCGCGCGACATCGCCGCCGCCATCACCAGTCCCGCGCCAACCGCCTCCCCGTGCAGCCACTTGCGGTAGCCGGTCGCCGCCTCGACCGCATGTCCGAAGGTGTGGCCCAGGTTGAGCAAGGCCCGATCACCGCGCTCCTCGCGCTCGTCGCGCCCGACGATCATGGCCTTGATCTCGCAGGAGCGGCGCACCGCGTGCGCGAGCGCCTCGGGCTTGCCCGCGAGGAGCTCCTCGAGGTGCGCCTCGAGCCACTCGAAGAGCGTCGCATCGCACATGAGACCGTACTTGATCACCTCGGCGAGCCCGGCGCGCAGCACGCGGGCGGGGAGCGTGGCGAGGGTGGCGGTATCCGAGATCACCGCCACGGGCTGGTGAAAGGCGCCGATCAGGTTCTTGCCGCCGGGATGATTCACGGCGGTCTTGCCGCCGACGGCCGAGTCCACCTGCGCGAGCAGTGTGGTCGGCACCTGCACGAAGGCGACGCCCCGCTGATAGCACGCGGCCACGAAACCGGCGAGGTCGCCGACCACGCCGCCGCCGAGGGCGATCACGGTCGAGTCGCGGCCGAGACGGTTGCTCACCAGCACGTCGAGCACGCGCGCGGCGTTCGCCAGCGTCTTGTGCGCCTCGCCGTCCGGCAGGATGACCTCGAGGCGGCGCTGGGCGGAAAAATTCGCAGCGAGCGTCGGCAGGTAGAGCGGCGCCACCGTGGTGTTGCTCACGATGAGGAGGTCGCGCCCCGGAACGTGCGGGCGCAGCGCGTCGGCGCGCGCCAGCAGCCCCCCGCCGATCAGGATCGGGTAGCTGCGGGTGCCGAGTTCGACCTTGACGGTATGCACTGCGCGCGGGGAATCACGAGGGAGGGCTTGGGAGCAATTCGCGCCGGCCGCAGTATACGTGAGCGGTCCCTTCAGCGCGCCGCGTCGGTGCGCGCGAGGCGCTTGAGGATTTCCTCGGCCACCGCCGGCACGCGCCGGCCGTCGGTCGAGACGGTGAGGTCGGCGATCTCGCTGTAGAGCGGGGAACGCACGTCCATCAGCGCTCCGAGGCGCCCCGCAATATCGCCCTGCAGCAGCGGGCGGTTGCGCCCGCGGCGTACCCGATCGGCCTGCTGCGTCACCGAGGTCTCGAGGTAGACGACGCAGCCGCGCTCGGCGAGGTGCCGGCGGTTCTCCGGCAGCAGCACCGCGCCGCCGCCGGTGGCCAGCACGATGTGCTCGAGCGCGGTCAACGCCTCGATCGCCTCGCGCTCGCGCGCCCGGAAACCCGCCTCGCCCTCCTTCTCGAAGATGAACGGGATGTCGACCCCGGTGCGCCGCTCGACCTCGGCGTCGCTGTCGTGGAAGGGCAGGCCGAGCGCGCGCGCGAGCGCCCGACCGACCGCGGTCTTGCCCGCGCCCATGGGCCCGATGAGGAATACGCTGATCTTGCCGAGCATCCTTGGGCGACAGGATACCGAGAACAGTCGCGGCGCCCAAAAACGCCGCGGCCGCCTCGAAGGCGGCCGCAGGCTCGTCGCTCTTGAGCGCCGCGTCAGTTAGTGACGTTCACGCCCTCGCGCACGATCTTCGGGGTGATGAAGATCATCAGCTCGTCCTTGTCGTCGGTGTGGTTGGTGCTCTTGAACAGGTGCCCGAGGATCGGGATGTCGCCGAGGAACGGCACCTTGTTGTCGTCCTCACGCTGCGTGGTCGAGAGGATGCCGCCGAGCACCACGGTCTGGCCGTCGTTCACCAGCACCTGGGTGGAGATCTCGCGGGTGTTGATCGAGGGCACGTTCACGCCGCCCGAGGCGACTACGACGGTGCCGACGCTGTCGTCGCGCACGTCGAGGTCGAGAATGATGCGGTTGTCGGGCGTGATCTGCGGCGTCACCTTGAGCGACAGCACCGCCTTCTTGAACTGAATGGTGGTGGCGCCGCTCGAGGCCGACTGCTGATACGGAATCTCGATGCCCTGCTCGATCGTCGCCTCCTTCTGGTTCGCGGTGATCACCCTTGGGGAGGAAATGATGTTCGCCTGGGTCTCGGCCTGGGCCGCCGACAGCTCGAGGTCGACCAGGAAGTTGCCGCCGAGCACGCTCAGCGCGAAAGTGCCCGCCGGGCTCGTGACCGGCAGATTCACGTTGTAGCGGTTTATCGCCGCGCTTCCGGTCGGGAGCCCCACCGGGGTCACGCGGCCGGTGGAGTTCACGTTGGTGATGGCCGAGCTGACCATGGTGTCGGTGCCGGCCGCGGTGCCGGTGGTGGCCACCAGGCCGTTGGTGCCCGACTTCTGGTAGTTGGTCACGCCGAAGATCGAGCCGATCTGCCGCGAGAAGTCGTTGTTGACGATGACGATGCGCGACTCGATCAGCACCTGGCGCACCGGGATGTCGAGGGTGGCGACCAGGCGGCGGATGTCCGCCAGCTTGTCGGAGCTGTCGAGCAGCAGAAGCGTGTTGGTGCGCTCATCGACCGCCACGCTGCCGCGTGCCGACAGCAGCGAGTTGTTCTGCGACTTGATGAGCGCCGCCATGTCCTGCGCCTTGGCGTAGTTGACCTGCAGGTACTCCGAGCGCAGCGGCGCGAGCTCGGAGACGTCCTTGCGGGCGGCGAGCTCGGCCTTCTCGCGCGTCGCGAGCTCGGCCTGCGGCGCCACGATGATGACGTTGCCGTCCTTGCGCTTGTCGAGGCCCTTGGTCTTCAGCACGATGTCGAGCGCCTGGTCCCACGGCACGTTCTGCAGGCGCAGCGTCACGTTACCGGTCACCGAGTCGCTCACCACGATGTTCTGCCCGCTGGCATCGGCCAGCAGCTGCAGCACCGCGCGCGTGTCGATGTCCTGGAAGTTGAGCGTCAGGCGCTCGCCGGTATACGCCGGCTTCTCGTCGGCGAGTGCGTTGGCCTTGCGGCGCGGCGCCACTTCCACCACGTATTGGTCGTCCGACTGATAGGCGAGCTGCTCGTAGTCGCCGTTGGCGTTGATCGCGATGCGCGCGCCGTTGCCGACGCGGGTGACGTCGAAGCCGACCACCGGGGTGCCGTAATCGGTCGCGTCGTAGCGGCGCACCAGGTTAGCGGGCACGCCGGCGTCGGTGAAGTCCACCAGGATCTGGCTGCCGATCTGGTGCAGGCTGATATGGATGTGCGGGTCGGAGAGCTTGACGACCACGCGGCCGGCGCCGTCGGTGCTGCGCCGGAAGTCGATCGAGCGCAGCTCGCGCGCGCCGCCGCCGGAGCCGGCCGCCACGGTGCCGCCGGTGCCGACCACGCTCGGGGCGCGGGTCGCGACTGCGGCGGTGGCGCCGCCGAGCATCACGATGATGTTGTTGCCGTCGACGCGCGTATCGTAGGTCACCAGCTTGTCGAGGTTGAGCACCACGCGCGTGCGGTCCTTGGTCTCGGCCGCGATGATGGTGTCGAGGCCTGAGGAGTGCACGTCGATGCGGCGCGAGGGTAGCGCGAGGGTCGTGTTGGGCAGGTCGAAGGAGATACGCGCCGGGTTGTCGATGGTGAACGACAGCGGCTGCGGCGCGGGTCCCGACAGCCGCATGGTGAGCTGCAGCTGCTGTCCGGCGAGGGGCTGCACGTCCAGCGCCTGCAGGCTCAGTTGATCCTGGGCCAGCGCCGGTGCACCCGGGGCAACCGCCAGGGCCCCCGCGATCACGAGCCGGGCGGCAGTGCCGAGGATGCGATTGAACAGGCTAGAGGCATGCATTGGGGAGACTCCCTGCTGGACCTTATTCGTTCAAGGCGAGCGCCGCGGGCCGTTCCATATACCCGCCGAGGCTGTCCGGAACGATTTCAATGAGACTGATTTTGGACGGTGAGATTTCGGTGATCTTGCCTTCGGCCTGACCTATGTGCTCGCCCACCGCGACGCGATGCACCAGGCCGTCTTTGGTCTGCACCAGGCCGAACATGCCGCGGCCGAGGCGCAGCGTGCCGACCATCCTGAGCGTGTCGAGCGAGAACTGCTCGAGGAACTCGCGGTTGCGCTTCTGGTCGGGACGCACGCCGGCGAGCCCGGCGCCGGCGCCCGGCGCGCTCGGCATGAACGGCGAGCGCATCTCCGAGTCCGAGTACACATAGGTCTCGTAGGGCTTGATCTCAGGCAGCGGCTCGACGCGGCCGCCCGGCTCGTGCTTGGTCTCCTCGATGAAGCGGTTGAGCTCATCGTCCGCGCTCGAGCAGGCCGTGAGGGCCGCGTAGCCGAGACAGGCGAGCCCCACACACGCGAGGCGCAGAGCGGAGCGAGTTTTAAGGTGCTGCATGGCTTGAGCCCTCAACCGGCCGGCGGCGTCGGACGGTGGGTCACGTTGTCCTTCTTCTTCTCGGCCTCGCCCGCGGCGATCTCATCCTCGTCGAGGTAGCGATAGGTCTTGGCGGTGAGCTCCATCGACAGCGCGTCGTAGGCATCCTTGCTGTCGGGCTTGATGCTGATGTCGTCGAGCGTGACGATACGCGGCAGAGCCGCGATGCCGCTCACGAACTCGCCGAACTGGTGGTAGCTGCCGGTGAGGCGGATCTTGATGGGCTTCTCCGCGTAGAAGTCCTTCTTCACCTCAGCCTGGGGCTGGAACAGCTTCTCCTGCAGCCCCGCGCCGAGCCCGGTCTGCGAGATGTCCACCAGCAGGCTCGGCACCTCGGTCTTGCCGGGGAGCTGGCGCAGCAACGCGCCGAAGGAGCGCTCGATGTCCTTCAGCTGCTGCTTGTAGACCTCGAGATTGACCGCCTTGGCGTGCTTGGTCCTGAACTCGGCCCGCAGCGACTGCTCTTCGGCCTCGCGCTGCTGGAGCTCCGGCCGCTGCTCCGTCCACACGAAGTAATAGATGAGTCCGACGCTCACCGCCACGAACGCCAGCACCACCGCGCCGGCACGGAAGGCGAACGGCCAGCGCCCCGGCTCGCGCGGATCGAGTGATCGCAGCTCCTCGAGCAGGTTCATTACTGCACTCCCCCGCCGCCGAGGCTCGCCTTGCGGATCTTGCCCTTGGGCACCGGTGTCTTGCCCGGCTCCTCCTGGGCTCCCGCGGTCACCTCGTCGGCCGTCAACGTGAAGTTCGAGCCCGGGCCCTTGGCGGTCTGCACCACCTCGAGCTCGGGGTTGCGCAGCCATTCGGATTGATCGATGTTGCGCATGAAGGAGGAGACGCGCGTGCTCGACTGCGCGATGCCGTCGAACTTCAGGCGCTTGGCGGCGCCGGCGCTGACCTGCTGCACACCGGTGAGATACACCCCGTCGGGCAGCGTCTTCACGATCTCATCGAAGACGTGCACGATCCCGGGCCGCGAGCGCTGCAGCTTCTCGATGACGTCCATGCGCGCGATGAACCTCTGTTTCTCGGTCTCGAGGCTGTTGATCTCCTCGATCTGCTTGTCGAGCATCTTGATCTGGGTGCGCAGCAGCTGGTTGCGGCGCTGCTGGCCGGCGATCATCGAGTCGAGCATCAGGTAGGCAGCGAAGGTGGTCACCATCGCCGCGAGCACCGCGACGCCGAGCGCCACCAGGAAGGCGAGCTTGCGCTCCTTGCGCTGCCCTTCACGCCAGGGAAGTAGATTTATGCGTGGCATGTCAGTCGAAGCTCCGCAGTGCAAGTCCGCACGCAGTCAGGAGCGCCGTGGCATCGCGCTGCACCGCCTGCGCCTTGGCGCGTGAGGACAACTTCATCTGGCCGAGCGGATCGCCCTTCTCGGCGGAGATACCGACGCGGCTCGAGATCACCTCGGCCACGCCCGGGATGTTGGCGCAGCCGCCGCACACCAGGATCTTTTCCGGCTGCTCGCGCCCCGAGCCGGAGGCGAGATAGAACTGCAGCGAGCGGCTCACCTGCTGCGTCATGTCGTCGATGAAGGGGTCGAGCACTTCGGACTGGTAGTTGCCCGGCAGTCCCCCTTCCTTCTTGGCACGCCCGGCCTCCTCCATGGCGAGGCCGTAGGTGCGCATGATTTCCTCGGTGAGCTGCTGCCCGCCGAAAGCGAAGTCGCGCGTGTACACCACCTTGAGATTGCGCAGCACGCTGAACGTGGTGCTGCTCGCACCGAAATCCACCACCGCGATGGTGCGGTCGAGGCCGCCGTCGGGCATCTGGTGCGTCATGAGCTTGCAGGCGTTCTCGAGCGCGAAGGCCTCGACGTCGACGATCTTGGCGGTGAGGCCGGCGGCCTTGACCGCCGCCTGGCGCTGCTCGACGTTCTCGGTGCGCGTCGCGACCAGCAGCACGTCGTTGGACTCCGGATCCTTGTCGTTCGCCCCGAGCACCTCGAAATCGTAGGAGACCTCGTCCATCGGGAAGGGGATGTACTGGTCGGCCTGCATCTCGACCTGCGCCTCGAGGTCAGTCGCGCGCAGCAAGCGCGGCATCTGGATCACCTTGGTGATGGCGGCATCGCCCGAGATCGCAATCGCGACCTCGCCGCTCTTCGCGCCGGCGCGCTTCACGGCGCGGCGGATCGCCTCACCCACCGCCTCGGCATCCACGATCGCCTTCTCGTTGATGGCGTTCTGGGGCGTAGGCTCCGCCGCGTAGGCTTCGACCCGGTATTGACCGCCCGCCATGGCCAACTCGATGAGCTTGACCGAGGAGGTGGTGATATCGAGACCGAGGAGCGGCCGATACTTGCGCTGAAGAAGGAACATTTTTATTTCCTTTTCAGGATATTAGGCCTGAAAGTGACCGCCCTGTATAAATCCGGGGACACTATATATCAGCGCAAAGTTAAATTGAACGTGAGGAGCCTCACGGATCCGCGCAGCCGTTCGGGCGGGCGACGGCGAACCACCAAGGGCGTCACGCCCGGGCGTCGCGGGGTCTTTGGTCAACCAATAGTGCTGCGCCTTGTCCAAGCGTGCTGCGAGGAGACGCTCAAAGCCACCGGGGGCTACGGAAGGGCGTCGCGAGGAGAGCGGCTGAACCGCACTTCACCTGAGGCGCGTGGCCCCTCGCGGCGGAGTGCGTTAACGTTCGAACCGGCAACCCCGCTGTCATAGGCACGTACGTCCCGTAGACCGGAGGCTTTGCGTCCCCACCTTTCGGTGAGTTTGCCCTGATGCGACGGCTACTATGCATAGCGCCCCGAGTGAGCGCAAGCAGTGGGAGTTGGTTTCTGTGAAATGGAATCACTTTCGGATTATGACCATCGCCGCCGGTTGCGTGATGTTGGTCACATTTCTCGGCGCCTACGCGCTCGCCTGCGGCTACCTGTACCTGCTGCCGACGCTCCCCTCGACTGATGCGATGCGCAATGCGGAGCTGCAAGTGCCGCTGCGCGTCTACACGCGCAGCGGCGCGCTGATCGCGCAGATCGGCGAGCAGCGGCGCATCCCGGTCACCTACGCCGAGATCCCCGAGCTCGTCAAACGCGCGTTCGTCGCCGCCGAGGACGAGCGCTTCTTCGAGCACCACGGCATCGATTACTTCGGCGTGATCCGCGCCGCCGTCGTCGACGTCATCTCCGGGCACAAGACCCAGGGCGCCAGCACCATCACCATGCAGGCGGCGCGCAACATGTTCCTGAGCCTCGACAAGACGGCGCGCCGCAAGCTCCAGGAGACCTTCGTCACCTACCGCATGGAGCACGAGTTCACCAAGCAGGAGATCTTCGGTCTCTATCTCAACGTCATCTTCTTCGGGCAGCGCTCCTACGGCGTCGCCGCCGCGGCCGAGGCCTTCTTCGGCAAGACGCTCGACAAGCTCGACGTGGCCGAGGCCGCCACGCTCGCCGGCGTGCCCAAGGCGCCCTCGAGCTACAACCCGATCGTCAATCCCGAGATGGCCACCGCGCGGCGCGCCTACGTGCTGCGCCGCATGCGCGAGCTCGGCTACATCGACGCCGCCACCGCCGAGGCCGCCAACAAGGAGCCGATGCACGCGCGCGCGCACGCGCCGCTCTACGACATCGAGGGGCCGTATGTGGCGGAGATGGCGCGGCTCGAGCTGCGCCAGCGCTTCGGCGCGAGCGCCGAGACCGCCGGCTACAAGGTCTACACGACTCTCGACGGACGGCTGCAGGCGGCCGCCAACCGTGCGGTGCGCATCGGGCTCATCGAGTACGACCGCCGTCACGGCTGGCGCGGGCCTGCCGGGCACGTCGAGCTGCCCGCGGGCGGTACGCCCGACTACGACGATCTGGTGGACGAGTACGCCTCGATCGGTGACCTGGCGCCGGCGATCGTGACCTCGGTCGAGGAGCGCGGCGTCCACACCTACGTGAAGGCAGTGGGACCTGCGACCGTCGACTGGGACGGCCTCGCCTGGGCGCGCAAGGCGCTCGCCAACGAGACCGTCGGCCCGCCGCCGAGCAAGGCCGCGCAGGTATTGAAGAAAGGCGATGTCGTGTACGTGGTCGCGGATGACGCCGGACACGCGCAACTCGCCCAGGTGCCCGAGGCGCAGAGCGCGCTGGTCGCGCTCGATCCCAACGACGGCAGCATCGTCGCCCTGGTCGGCGGCTTCGACTACTTCACCAACAAGTACAACCGCGTCATCCAGGCACGGCGCCTGCCGGGCTCGGGCTTCAAGCCGTTCCTGTACTCCGCGGCGCTCGAGCACGGCATCACTCCGGCGAGCGTCTTCCTCGATGCGCCGATCGTGCTCGAGGGCAACGGTGCCGAGGAGACCTGGCGGCCGGAGAACTCGACGCATGAGTTCGGCGGACCGACGCGCCTGCGCGAGGCGCTGGTGCATTCGCGCAATCTGGTCTCGATCCGCGTGCTCAAGGAAATCGGCGTCGACAACGCCATCGACTACATCGGCCGCTTCGGCTTCGATCCCAGGACCATGCCGCACGATCTGACGCTGGCGCTCGGCACGCTGGAAGCGACGCCGCTCGAGGTGGCGACCGGCTATGCGGTATTCGCCAACGGCGGCTACCGCGTGCAGCCCTACTTCATCGACCGCATCGAGGATGGCGCGGGCCAGGTGGTGTGGCGCGCGGCGCCGCGCCTGGTGTGCCGGCAGTGCGATGCAGGCGGCGGCGAGGCAGCGCAGGCGGGCGCCACCGCAGTCAAGATCGCGGGCAGCTCGGCGGCGGCCAGCACCTTCCCGGGCGGCGATCCGCGCCAGGCCGCTCCGGGCGAGACCGCCGACGGGGCGCACGCTTTGCCGGCCGCGCTCCCGGCCGAGGAGGTCGCGCAGCGGGTCATCACCGCGCAGAACTCCTATCTCATGGCCGACATGATGTCGGACGTCATCCGCCACGGCACCGGCCGGCGCGCGCTGGCCCTCGGGCGCGACGATCTCGCCGGCAAGACCGGCACCACCAATAAGTCGATCGACACCTGGTTCAACGGCTTCACCGAGAACCTGGTCGCGACCGTGTGGGTGGGATTCGATCAGGAGCGCCCGCTCGGGGAGAGTGAGGAAGGCGCGCGCACCGCGCTGCCGATCTGGATCACGTTCATGCGCGAGGCGTTGCGCGGGGTGCCGGAGGAGCGGCGCGCGATGCCCGACGGCGTGGTGACGCTGCGCATCTCGCCGCAGACCGGCGAGCTGGTGAGCGACGAAAACCGCGCCGGCGTCACCGAGATCTTCATGGCGAATCACCTGCCGCAGAACGAGCCGGGCATGATGCAGAGCACCGAGGGGCAGGCGAACAGCGAGCCGATCTTCTGACGATGCGAGCCAGGCGACACCCCACCCGCGGCGACAACCTGCGGCGCGCGCTGGCGCAGGAAGCCGCGCGCATCATGGCCGAGCACGGCGTGCAGGACTTCCTCGTCGCCAAGCGCAAGGCCGCCGAGCGCCTCGGCGTGACCGAGGTGGCCGCGGTGCTGCCGAAGAACCGTGAGATCGAGCTGGCGCTCGCCGAGTACCAGCGGCTGTTCGGCGGCGAGTCGCACGTCGAAAGCTTGAGCGCGCAGCGCCGCGCCGCGCTCGCCGCCATGCGGCGCCTGAGTGAGTTCGAGCCGCGCCTGGTCGGCGCGGTGCTCGCCGGCACCGCCACCGAGCATTCGGACGTGCAGCTGCACCTGTTTGCCGACCGCGCCGAGGCGGTGACGCTCAAGCTCATCGACGCCGGCATCGCGCACGAGGTGACCGAGCGGCGCGTGAAGTTCGACGCCGAGCGCGTCCGCCCCTTCCCGGGCGTGCGCTTTTCCGTGGACGATCATTCGATCGAGGCCACCGTGTTCCCCGCCGACGGCATCCGTCAGGCGCCGGTGAGCCCGGTCGACGGGCGCCCCATGCGCCGCGCCAACGCCTTCGAGGTCGAGGCGTTGCTCGGGGAAACGCTCGAGCCGCCGGCTGCGCCGCCGCCGGACGGCGCGGCGACCGAGCAGGCGCCTTGAATCAGACGCGCCTCTTGATGTCGAGGTACTCGCGGCGCGTGGCGCCGGTGTAGAGCTGGCGCGGGCGGCCGATGCGCATGCCGGGGTCGGAGATCATCTCCTGCCAGTGCGCCACCCAGCCGACGGTGCGCGCGATCGCGAACATCACGGTGAACATCGAGCGCGGAATGCCGATCGCGCTGTAGATGATCCCGGAGTAGAAATCCACGTTCGGATAGAGCTTGCGCGCGAGGAAGTACTCGTCCTTGAGCGCGATCTCCTCGAGGCGCTGCGCCAGCTCGAGCAGCGGATTGTCGCTGCGGCCGAGCGCGGCGAGCACCCGGTGGCACATCTCGCGGATGATCTTGGCGCGCGGGTCGAAGTTCTTGTAGACGCGATGGCCGAAGCCCATGAGCCGGAAATGGCTCGACTTGTCCTTGGCCATGGCGAGGTACTTCGGGATGTTGTCGACGCTGCCGATCTGCTCGAGCATCGACAGCACCGCCTCGTTGGCGCCGCCGTGCGCCGGCCCCCACAGCGCCGAGACGCCCGCCGAGATCGCCGCGTAGGGATTGGCGCCGGTGCTGCCGGCGAGCCGCACCGTCGAGGTGCTGGCGTTCTGCTCGTGGTCGGCGTGCAACACGAAGAGCAGGTCCAAGGCCTCGCACGCCACCGGATCGAGCTTGTACGGCTCGCACGGCACGGCGAACAGCATGTGGAGCACGTTGCTGGCGTAGTCGAGGTCGTTGCGCGGATAGATGAAGGGCTGGCCGACGGAGTGCTTGTGCGCCGCCGCGGCGATCGTCGGGAGCTTGGCGATGATGCGGTGGGAAAAGATCTCGCGGTGGCGCGGATTATGGATGTCCATCGAGTCGTGGTAGAAGGCCGACATCGAGGCCACCACGGCCGACACCATCGCCATCGGATGCGCGTTGTGGTGAAAGCCGTTGAAGAAACGCAGCAGCGTCTCGTTCAGCATCGTGTGATAACGGATGTTGCAGGTGAACTCCTCGAGCTGCCTGGCCGTCGGCAGATCCCCGAGCAAGAGCAGATAGGCGACCTCCATGAAGGAGCTGTGCTCGGCGAGCTGCTCGATCGGGTAGCCGCGGTAGAGCAGCACGCCGGCGTCACCATCGATATAGGTGATGCGGCTCTCGGTCGCGGCGGTCGTGGCGAAGCCGGGATCGTAGGTGAAGACGTCCAGATCCTTGTGGAGCGCGGCGATGTCGAGCCCCGCGGGCCCGATGGTGCCGCTACGGACCGGGAGCGCGGTGCTGCGCCCGCTCTCGGGGTCGGTGAGCTCGAAGGTCTTCTCGGTCATCTGCGCGGCGGCTTCCATGGCCAGCGCCCGCGCTCAAGTGCGCGCGCAGCGCGTGAATCGAAGGAGGTTTACATGGACCGCGCGCCACAATCAAGGCGCGCCGCCGCCGTCGTGAGGCGGCTCACCCGACGGAGGGAGGAGTTTCCGCGGCTGGCTAAGGGCGCGCTGCCCGGCGCTACTTGGGCGCGGCGGCCGCGGCGTACTTCTTGCGGAACTTGTCGACGCGCCCGGCGGTGTCGACGATCTTCTGCTTGCCCGTATAGAAAGGATGGCAGTTCGAGCACACCTCGACCTGCAGGTCGTGCCCGAGAGTCGAGCTCGTCTTGAACGTGTTGCCGCACGTGCAGGTCACGGTGATCTCTTTGTAGTCGGGATGGATGGCGGCTTTCATGGCGGGCTCGCGGACTGTTGGGCTCACCCCTAAATGGGGCGGGAGCGGCTCAAGTTAAAGGGCGCGGGAGTTTAGCGGCAGTGCCGCGCCGCCTCAAGCGGGGGGATCAGGCGCCAGGCTATTAAGCGTCGTTCCTTATCCACAGAACCTGTGGACAAATCTGTGGACGAAGTGGTCCGCGGGGCGGCGATTTCGCGGTTAGATTGCATAATTGTTACCTTGATCAAATATTGATCAGGCATTTTTACCATGTCTTTTCAATCGCTTAGACGCATCATGTCCAGCGGCTTGGGTGCTTTGCGCCGTAATCTACTCATTCTCCGACGGCGCTTGCCGCGCCTGTGAATAACGGCCCGAGGCTGTCCCGCCCGCCTCCGGCGGGGGCGATTGACAAAGCAAAAGCACCAGACATTTTCGGGCTTTCTGGCATGAATTCCACCAGCAGATCGTTGAGGAAACGCAGCCCGAGCGAGCTCGGGCGGTAGCCGTCAACGGTGCGCTCGAGGAGGCCGCGAGCCAGAGCTTTGGCGAGGGGCGCCGCGATCCGCACGCTCTCGAGCCCGGTGCGCGCGACGAAGGCTTCCATGGAGAAGCCCGCCGTGAGGCGCAGCGCGTTCAGCATGAACTCGAAGGGCAGCTGCTCGGCAGGCACGATGTTTCGCGTGAGCTCGCCCGCGGCGGCGGCGAGATAACGGCGCGGCTCGCGCGGCTGCACGGTGCGCACGATCGCGCCGCGCGCCGGGAACGTGAGCTTGCCGTGCGCGCCGGCGCCTACCCCTAAGTAGTCGCCGAAGCTCCAGTAGTTCAGGTTGTGGCGGCACTGGCGACCTGGGCGAGCGTAGGCCGACACCTCGTAATGGCCAAAGCCCGCAGCCGCGAGCCGCACGCTGCAGTCCTCGAGCATGGCCGCCGCCTCGTCCTCGTCCGGCAGCGGCGGCGGCCGTGCGGCGAACACCGTCCCGGGCTCGAGCGTCAGCTGGTAGTGAGAGAGATGAGCGGGCGCCAGCGCGAGGGCCTCCTCGAGGTCGCGCCCCGCGCCGGCGCGCTGCTGGCCGGGGAGCGCATACATGAGGTCGAGATTGAAATTCTCGAGCCCCGCGGCGTGCAGCTCCTCGGCCGCGCGGCGCGTCTCCGCGGGCGAGTGAATGCGCCCGAGCGCCCTGAGCACCTCGGGCGCGAAGCTCTGCGCGCCGAGCGAGACGCGCGTGACCCCGGCCGCCCGGTACTCGCGGAACGCGCCGCGCTCGATCGCCCCCGGGTTTGCTTCGAGCGTCACCTCGGCGGCGCGGGCGAGCGCCAGGTGGCGCCGCGCCGCCTCAAGCACCCGCGAGATCGCCTCGGGCGAGAACAGGCTCGGCGTGCCTCCGCCTAAGAACACGCTCACCACCTCGCGCCCGGAAACCTCCGGGGACTGCGCCTCGAGGTCGCGCGCGAGCCGCGCGAGGTAGGGCTCGGCGGCGAGCTCGCCCTGGAGCGTGTAGGAATTGAAGTCGCAGTACGGGCACTTGCGCACGCACCAGGGGAAGTGCACGTAGAGAGAGAGTGGCGGGGCGAGGAGCGCGGGCATGGTTTCCCGAGTATGCCACTCGCACGAATCGGTCCGGCGCCCGCGGGGTCACTGCCCCTCGAGGCCGGGCATCCAGTGCCGCAGCGCGAGCTGCGTCAGCACCGCGACAAGTAAGCCCCAGCCGAAGCTCATGAAGGTCCCGATGATGATGTACTCGGTGAGCTTGCGCTGGCTCGAGTCCCGGACGTCGCCAAAACGCAGGATCGATTTGGCGGTGATCAGAAAGCCCACGCCCGCCGGCTGACCGATCAGAATGAGCAGCATCACCAGCGCGCGCTCCAGCCAGCCGATATAGGTGCCGCCGCTCTCGAGGCCCGAGATGTCCCCGGTCAGCTGGCGGGTGAAGGGTGCGGTCGCCTTGCGGATGACGATCGCCCCGACCATGAGGCTCGCGATCACACCGCCGAGCAGCGCGAGGGCGACCCGATAGCCCGCCGCCCAGTCGCCGGGCAGCTGCGCCCACCAGCCGTGCGCGGCGGTGTGCGGATAGGCGAGCGCCAGCCCGAGGATCACGCCGAGGTGCACCGCCTGATCCAGGGTGAAGCTGCCGAGTGCGTCCGGCAGCAGGTAGACCTTGATGGCGTCCATGGCGAGGTGTGTGCCGACGAGGATGAGGAGCAGCGGCGCCGGCCAACCGCCCAGCGCCAGCGCGGCGACGCCGGCCACCACCACCCCGTGGACGGCGAGCACCGCGGGATGGCGCTTGCGGCGGATCATCCAGCCCGGCTGCAGCGGGAAGTCCGCGACCAGGTGCGCCACCAGCAGGGCCAGGAAGGTTGCGTCCATCTGACAGGTCGATCAGCCTGTCGGAGCCCGGACAGGGGGTTCAGGCTGCCCGCGCGCGCGGGCACCGGCGGGGGCGACGAGGGCATCCCAATCGGTTGCCTCAAAGACCCGGATGCCCTCGAGCAGGGACCGCCAGCGCGCCGCGGCGAGGGACTCGCTCACGCTCTGCTTCGCCACTTTCGGGCGCAGTGTCCGGGCGATCGATGCATGGGTGGGATTATCCATCAACAACGCCAGGCTCACGATCTGCGCCTGCCGGCGTGTCCAGTGACGCACCAAGCCGCTGCACAGGTGCAGCATCGCCGGGAACCAGCTCGAGAGGGCCGCGGCCCGCTCCGGCAAACCACCCGTCAGATCGAAGTAGCCGGTGATGTGATCGAGGGCGTGGCCCGAGAGCGTGAAGGCTTCGCCGGTCGAGACGGAGATACGTCTCAAGTTGATGACGTCGACGGCGCCGACGCCGATCGAGATGCGGGTCCGCACGTCGTTCTCGGCGAGCAGCAGCGCGTGCAGGAGGAGCGCCACCCGCAGCGCCCAGCGCGGCTCGCGCAGCAAGAGCTGCCAGGCATCGCCCCGGAATACCTCCGGGGCGCCGCACAGCGCGCGCGCCTGCCGGCGGCGGAATTGCGCGGCGCCGCGCATGACCAGCCGGCGCGTGCGCTCGAGCCGCTCGGCCGACAGCTGCCGCGATCCGACGATGTCGCCGGTGAGCGCGGCGTAGACGCCGCCGGCGCGGGCCGGAGCGGCGCGACTCACGGGCGTCCCGGGTAAAGACAGGTCATAATGGCTGTCTCATATAAGACAGGCTGTTTAACCTGTCAAGTGCCGGCGCGCGACGGGTTGCGGTTTCGACCGGACCCCGATGACTCGAATGCCGGGATTTTGGCGCTATAGGGGTTGAGAACTCGTCAAACACCGTAGGAGGCCAAAATGCGGCGGCTACTTATCGGGCTATCGTTCGCTCTCGTGCTTGGCTCGGTTGGATCGGTTGGACAGGCGCAGGTCTGGAGCTTGGAGGACATGATCCAGGCGGGCATACGCCAGTGTATGAGTCAGCACATGGGAGATCCGGACGCCCCGCGCTTCTGTAACTGCATGGTACGGAGATGGGTCGGACTCTGGAACGAATACGACTCGGAAAGCTGGCGGCGCACGGGAGTTCCGACGCGCCATATGCAGGAGATGGAAGCGGAGGCGGCTCGGCAGTGCAGCAGAGGTTGACAGGGCTGAGGAACTATCGAGCGCGGCGAGACCCAGTCCCTACTCCGCGTTCTGCACCTGCTCGCGCATCTGCTCGATGACGACCTTCATGTCGACCGCGCAGCGCGTCGTCTCGAGGTCCTGCGACTTGGACGACAGCGTGTTGGCTTCGCGGTTGAGTTCCTGCATGAGGAAGTCGAGCCGGCGGCCGGCGGGCTCGCCGGCACCGATGACGCGCCGCACCTCGGCGACGTGACCCGTCAAGCGCTCGAGCTCCTCGTCCACGTCGAGTCGCTGCAGAAGAAGCGCCAGCTCCTGCTCGAGGCGCTCGTGATCGATGGCGGCGGTGAGCTCCGCGAGGCGCTCCGCGAGGCGCGCGCGGGCACGCGCCTGCACCTCGGGCAGCCGCGCCCGCACCGCGCCGATCAAGCCCTCGAGCGCGGTGCAGCGCTGCTCGAGCAGCTCGCGCAGCCGCTGTCCCTCGCGGGCACGGGTTGCGGTGAGCTCATCCAGCGTCGTGCTAAAGAGCGCGCCGGCGGCCGCGAGCAGCGGCTCGCCGGTGACCGACTCCTCGCGCAGCACACCCGGCCAGCGCAGCACGTCGAACACGTTGACGGTCGAGGGAGTGTGCAGCGCGCGCGCGACGGTCTGCGCCGCCGCGAGCAGCCGCTCGAGCGCGAGCGCGTCGACCTCCAGCACTCCCGCGGCTCCGGTCGGGCGCCGGTAGCTCATGCTGCAGTCGACCTTGCCGCGCCGTACCTTCTGCGCAAGCCGCGCGCGCAGCTCCCCTTCGGCCGAGCGCAGCTCGTCCGGCAGGCGGAAGCCCGCCTCGAGGAACCGGTGATTCACGCTGCGCAGCTCGCACACCAGCGTGCCCCACTCTCCGCTGGCTTCACGGCGTGCGAAGCCGGTCATGCTCGCGATCATGCTCGCGATCCGCCCTGAGAAACCTCCGCCAACGGAGGGGCGGCCCGAACGCGGCGGCGTCTCAACCGCAACTACGCTCAAGCGCCGCACAGGTGATATAACTCCCGGCAAGTCTAACAGATGCGATGGAATCTTCTTGCGGGTCGAATACGCCGACATCAGCCTGCTGGGCGGGCGCGAGGAGAATCAGGATCGGGTCAGCGCCGCGGTGGCGGAGGACGCGGCCCTCCTGGTCGCGGTCGACGGCATGGGCGGGCACGCGCACGGAGCGCGCGCCGCGCAAGTCACCCAGCAGGTGATCACGGAAGCCTTCTGGCATTCGCCGCAGCCGCTGTTTGATCCGCTCGGGTTCCTGCACCTGACGCTCGGGCGCGCGCATGAGGAAGTCGTGAAGCTCGGCACGCAGCTGCCGCTCGAGCAGCGGCCGCGCGCGACCTGCGCGGTGTGCCTCATTCAGCAGCACGCCAGCTGGTGGGCGCACGTCGGCGACAGCCGCGTGTATCACGTGCGGCGCGGTGAGCTGGTGGCGCGCAGCCGCGACCACAGCCACGTCGAGCTGCTGTTGCGCGAGGGACTGATCAGCGCCGAGCAGGCGCAGACGCACCCCATGCGCAACTTCGTCGAGTGCTGCCTGGGGGGCGATCCGATCCTCCCGGACATGACCGTGAGCCGCCGCCGCGCGATCGAGCCCGGCGATCTGCTGCTGGTATGCACCGACGGCTTCTGGGGGCCACTCAAGGACCCGGAGGTCGCCGGCAGCCTCAACGGCGGCGGGCAGCTGCGCGAGCAGCTGCTCGAGCTCGGCTCGCGCGCGGTGAAGCGCGCGGGGCCCGGGAGCGACAACACCTCCGCCGCGGCACTGCGCTGGCTCGGGGACTAGATCATGGCGAGACCCTCGGGACGCGCGCCCGATGAGCTGCGGCCGGTGCGCTTCACGCGCGCCCACGGCAAGCACGCCGAAGGCTCGGTGCTGGTGGAGTTCGGCGACACGCAGGTGCTGTGCACGGCGAGCGTCGAGGACACGGTGCCGCAGTTCCTGCGCGGCAAGACCCAGGGCTGGATCACGGCCGAATACGGCATGGTGCCGCGCGCCACCCACACCCGCACCGTGCGCGAGGCGGCGCGCGGCAAGCAAAGCGGCCGGACCCAGGAGATCCAGCGCCTGATCGGCCGCTCGCTGCGCGCGGTCGCCGACCTGCGCGCGCTCGGCGAGCGCACGGTCATGCTCGATTGCGACGTGCTGCAGGCCGACGGCGGCACGCGCACCGCGGCGATCACCGGCGCCTACGTGGCGCTCGCCGAGGCCTGCGAGCACCTGGTCGAGCGACGGCTGATCGCGGCGAGCCCACTGCACGGCCAGGTGGCGGCGGTCTCGGTCGGCATCGTCGCCGGCGTCGCGGTCCTCGACCTCGACTACGCCGAGGACTCGCAGGCCGAGACCGACATGAATGTGGTGATGAACAACGGCGGCGCCTTCATCGAGATCCAGGGCACTGCCGAGGGTCATGCGTTCCGCCGCCACGAGCTCGATGCACTCCTGAATCTCGCCGCCGCCGGCATCGGCGAGCTCCTCGCGTTACAGGCGCAGGCGCTCAACGCGCCGTGAAGCGCGCGGTCCTCGCGAGCGCCAATCCGGGGAAGCTGCGCGAGCTCGCCGCGCTGCTGGCGCCGGCGGGATTCGAGCTCCTCTCCCAGGGCGCGCTCGGGATCGAGCCCGTGCCCGAGACCGGCACGAGCTTTCTCGAGAACGCGCTCCTCAAGGCGCGCCACGCGGCGCGCGCGGCGCAGCTGCCGGCGCTCGCCGACGACTCGGGGCTCGAGGTCGATGCGCTCGGCGGGCGTCCCGGGGTGTGGTCGGCGCGCTTCGCGCACCCGGGCGCGAGCGATGCAGCGAACCTCGCGCGGCTGCTCGCCGAGCTCGAGGGTGTTGCCGAACCGCGCCGCACCGCACGCTACCAATGCGTCGTGGCGTGGGTGCTCACGGCCGACGACCCCGCACCGGTCACGGGTGCGGGCACCTGGGAGGGCCGCATTGCGCTGACGCCGCGCGGGAGCGGCGGCTTCGGCTACGACCCGGCATTCGTCCCCACCGGTGAGCGGCGCACGGCGGCGGAGCTCTCCGCCGAAGAGAAGAACAGGGTGAGCCACCGCGCACAGGCCTTAGGTCGGCTCGTCGCGGCGCTTAAGTCCCGCGGCGTATATTCGCGCCCATGAAGCGCGGCAGGCTCTACGTCATCTCGGCGCCCTCGGGCGCCGGCAAGACCTCCCTCGTGAAGGCGCTGCTCGCGAGCGAGCCGCGCCTGCGCCTATCGATCTCGCACACCACGCGCACGCGCCGCCCCACCGAGGTGGAGGGGCGCGAGTACCACTTCGCATCGAAGGCGCAGTTCCAAACGCTGGTAGACCGCGGCGAGTTTCTCGAGCACGCACAGGTGTTCGACAACCACTACGGCACCTCGCGCGCCTTCGTCGAATCGCAGCTCGCGCAGGCGCACGACGTGCTGCTCGAGATCGACTGGCAGGGCGCGCAGCAGGTGCGCCGCGCGATGCCCGACTGCGTCAGCATCTTCGTCCTGCCGCCGGCGCGGCAGTCACTCGCCGAGCGGCTCGCGCGGCGCGCCACCGACACGCCCGAGGTGATCCGCCGGCGCCTCAAGGATGCCGCCGGCGACATGTCCCACTACCAAGAGTTTGATTACGTGGTCGTCAACGACGACTTCGACAGGGCCGTCTCCGACCTGAAGCGCATCATCGAAGGCAAGGGCGAGGATCTTAAGAGCGACCGGCCCTCGCTCGAGCCGTTGCTCAAGGAGCTGCTGGCTCCGGCCTGACGCTCACCCTGCCGGACTCCGGCGGACTGGCCCGGAGAGACACTTTTGGCTTATAGTTAAAGGCCCTGCGCACCCCGCGCGGGGTGTACTCATCAGCTAAGCGACCCCATGGCCCGAATCACCGTAGAAGACTGTCTGCACAACGTCGATAACCTCTTCCAGCTGGTGCTGCTGGCGGCGCAACGCGCCCGCCGGCTCGCCAACGGCGCGGAGGCGACCATCCCGCTCGAGAACGACAAGCCGACGGTGGTCGCGCTGCGCGAGATCGCCGCCGGCAATATCACCGCGGAGATGCTGCGCGAGCCCGAGCCGGCGCCCGAGTCCGCTGTGCCGGACGCGGATAACCAGTCCTCTTTCCGCGCGCCGCAGTTCGGCCTCGGAGACTGACGACAGCGCGCGACCTATGGCCTATGCGTCTTCGCTCCTGGGACTGCTGCCCGGCGGAAGACGCACCCCTGGGTTGAAGGAGCTGCTGGCGACCGTCAGCGGGTACCTGGCGCCCGAGCAGGTCGGGCGGATCCGCGAGGCGGCGGAATTCGGCGCCTCGGCCCACCAGGGGCAGAAGCGCCTCTCCGGCGAGCCCTACATCGCCCACCCGGTGGCCGCCGCCGCCATCCTCGCCGACCTGCACCTCGACACCGACACGATCGTCGCGGCGATCCTGCACGACGTCATCGAGGACACCCCGACGCCGAAGGACCAGCTGGCGGCGCGCTTCGGCGCGGACGTCGCCGAGCTGGTCGACGGCGTCACCAAGCTCGACCAGATCAAGTTCAAGAGCCGCGAGGAAGCGCAGGCGGAGTCCTTCCGCAAGATGCTGCTCGCGATGGTGCGCGACCTGCGCGTCATCCTGGTAAAGCTCGCCGACCGCACCCACAACATGCGCACCATCGAAGCGATGGCGCCGGCGCGGCGGCGGGCGATCGCGCGCGAGACACTCGAGATCTACGCGCCGATCGCCGAGCGGCTCGGCCTCTACAACCTGAAGCTCGAGCTCGAGGACCTGGGCTTCAAGGCGCTCTACCCGCGCCGTTACCAGGTGCTCGAGCGCACGCTGCGCCGCGCGCGCGGCAACCAGAAGGAGTTCCTGAAGAAGATCGACCGGCAGCTGAAGGCGGCACTCCTGAAGAGCGACATCCAGGGTGAGGTCGAGGCGCGCGAGAAGCACCTCTACAGCATCTACAAGAAGATGCACCGCAAGCGCTCGCTGCTCAACGAGATCGTCGACGTCTACGGCATCCGCATCATCGTCGACAAGCCCGACACCTGCTACCGCGCACTCGGCGTCGTGCACTCGGTGTTCAAGCCCATGCCGGGGCGCTTCAAGGACTACATCGCCATCGCGCGCGTGAACGGCTATCAGTCGCTGCACACGACGCTCTTCGGACCCAACGGCGTACCCATCGAGGTGCAGTTGCGCACCGCCGACATGCATCGCGTGGCGGAGTCCGGGATCGCCGCGCACTGGAAATACAAGGTGGGCGATCCTTCCGACTCCGCCCAGCAGGCGCGCACGCGCGAGTGGCTCTCGAACCTGGTCTCGCTGCAGGAGGCGGGCTCGTCGGAGGAATTCCTCGAGAGCGTCAAGGTCGACCTCTTTCCCGACAAGGTCTACGTGTTTACCCCCAAGGGGCAGATCCTGCGCCTGCCCTCGGGCGCCACGGTGGTCGACTTCGCCTACACGGTCCACACCGACATCGGCAACCGCTGCGTCGCCGCCAAGGTCGACCGGCGGCTGACGCCGCTGCGCACGGTGCTGCGCAATGGCCAGACGGTCGAGATCATCACCGCCAAGGGCGCGACCCCGAATCCCTCCTGGGTCAACTTCGTCGTGACCGCCAAGGCGCGCACCGCCATCCGCCATTACCTGAAGGGTCTGCGCCGCACCGAGGCGATCGCGCTCGGCTCGCGGCTCCTCTCGCAGGCGCTGCGCGAGTTTGGTCTCGCGCTCGAGGACGTGAAGCCCGAGGTCCAGCGTGCCGCGCTCGGTGAGCTCGGCATGAAGGATCTCGACGAGCTGTACGAGAAGCTCGGCCTCGGCGAGCGGCTCGCGCCGCTGGTGGCGCGCCGCCTCCTGCCCGGAGCGCCGGCCGGCGACGGCAAGGCGACGCCGGCGCCGCTCGCGATCGCCGGCACCGAGGGGCTGCTGGTCAACTACGCGCGCTGCTGCTTCCCGATCCCCTACGACCCGATCTTCGCGTTCCTCTCCACCGGGCGCGGCGTGGTGATCCACCGCGAGAACTGCGTCAACGTCGAGGACTACCGCAAGCACCCCGAGAACTGGCTGCCGGTGGCCTGGCAGAGCGCGCCCGATCGGCTGTTCTCCTCCGAGATCCGCGTGCACGTCGTCAACCGCACCGGCGTGCTCGCCGCGGTCGCCGCCGCGATCGCCAGCACCGAGACCAACATCGACCACGTGTCGATCGACGAGCAGGACGCCGACGGCGCGGTCCTCACCTTCGAGCTGCGGGTGCACGATCGCCGCCAGCTCGCGCGCCTCGTGCGGGTGATCCGCCGCATGCCGGACGTCACCCGCGTCACGCGCACCATCGCCGCGCGTGCCCGCGACGAGCAGGCCATCGGGCACGAGGGTGAGAGCGATGCCAGCGGGTGATGCGCGCTACGAGAATTTCGCTTATGAAAGGCACCATGAGACTTGAGGAGGAGTTGAGCCGATGAGCCGCCAGAGCATTCAAACCGGCCGCGCCCCGCAGGCGATCGGCACCTACTCGCAGGCCGTGCGCGCCGGCGACACGGTGTACCTCTCGGGACAGGTGGCGTTCGACCCCGCCACCATGCAGCTCGTGACGGGCGACATGGAAGCCCAGGCGCGCCGCGTGTTCGAGAACCTCAAGGCGGTGGCGGAGGCCGCCGGCGGCTCGCTCGCCCAGGCGGTGAAGCTCACCATCTTCCTCACGGACCTGGCGAACTTCGCCAAGGTCAACGAGGTCATGGCGACCTACTTCGCCAAGCCCTACCCGGCGCGCTCCACCGTGGGAGTCGCTGCGCTGCCGCGCGGCGCGCAGATCGAGATCGAGTGCGTGCTGCACCTGGGCTGAAGCCGCCCCCGGTCCGCGCCGGCGCGGCGCGCACCGCGACCCCTGACAGCGCGGGCCCGCGCGGCGCCGCCACCTCCACGGACGCCGGGAGCCGCCCGGTCACCAGCCTGCGCGGGGTGGGGGCAGCACTCGCCGAGCGCCTCGCGCGCCTCGGGGTGAGGCGGGTCGCCGATCTCCTCTTTCTCCTGCCGCTGCGCTACGAGGACCGCACCCGGGTCACCGCCATCGGCGCGCTCACTCCCGGGGTGCGCGCGGCGGTGGAGGGCGAGGTCCAGCTCACCGAGGTCGCGTACCGCAGGCGCCGCCAGCTTCTCACCAGGATCTCCGACGGCTCGGGCTTCCTCACGCTGCGCTTCTTCTACTTCTCCGGGAGCCAGCAGCAGGGTCTCGCGCGCGGCACGCGCCTCAGGTGCTTCGGCGAGGTGCGCCGCGGACCCCTCGGGCTGGAGATGGTGCATCCCGAGTACCGCCGCTTCGCGGCCGGACCTGCGCCGCTGGAAGAGACCCTGACGCCGATCTACCCGCTGACCGAGGGCGTGCCGCAGGGGCGGCTGCGCGCGCTCATCGGCCAGGCACTCGATGAGATCGCGCGCACCGGCCTCACCGACCTCATCCCCGCACACGCGGGCCTGCCGGCGGGGCTGCCGACGCTGTACGAGGCGCTCGAGCTTCTGCACCGCCCGCCGCGCGGGGTGGAGCTCGCCCAGCTTGCCGCCGGACGCCATCCGGCGCAGCGGCGCCTCGCCTTCGAGGAGCTGCTCGCGCACACCCTCGCCCTGCGCTCGCGCAAGCGCGCGCTGAAGAGCGATCCGGCCTGGGGCCTCGCGGACCCGGACGGGCTCGCGCGCCGCCTGATCAGCGCGCTGCCTTTCGCGCTCACCCGCGCCCAGGCGCGCGCGCTCGCCGAGGTCGAAGGGGACCTCGCCACCGGCGTGCCGATGGTGCGGCTGCTGCAGGGCGATGTGGGCTGCGGCAAGACCGTGGTCGCGGCGGCCGCGGCTGCGCGCGCCGCCAGCGCCGGCAAGCAGGCGGCGCTCATGGCGCCCACCGAGCTGCTCGCCGAGCAGCACTGGCGCACCTTCCACGACTGGTTCCGCCCGCTCGGCATTCCGGTGGCGCTGCTGTCCGGCGGGCAGCCGGCGCGTACTCGTCGCAGCGCGCTCGATGGTCTCGCCTCGGGCGAGGTCCGCATCGTGGTCGGCACGCACGCGCTCTTTCAGGAGGGGATCGAGTTCGCGCAGCTCGCGCTCGTCATCGTCGACGAGCAGCATCGCTTCGGCGTGCAGCAGCGCCTCAAGCTCTCGGAGAAGGGCCAGGGCGCAGGCCGCCTGCCCCACCAGCTCATCATGACGGCGACGCCGATTCCCCGCACGCTCGCCATGACGGCCTACGCCGACCTCGACATCTCGGTGATCGACGAGCTGCCGCCCGGCCGCACGCCGGTGCAGACGGTGGTGCTGCCCGAGGAGCGGCGCGCCGAGGTCGTCGCGCGGATCGTCGGGGCGTGCCGCGCCGGGCGGCAGGTGTACTGGGTATGCCCGCTGATCGATGAGTCGGACGAGCTGCGCGCCCAGGCCGCGGAGGAGACGGCCGCCGCGCTCGCCGCAGCGCTCCCCGGCGTGCGCGTGGGGCTGGTGCACGGTCGCATGCCGCCTGCACCCAAGGATCGGGCGATGCTCGCGTTCAAGTCAGGGCAGATCCAGCTGCTCGTCGCGACGACCGTGATCGAAGTGGGCGTCGACGTACCGAACGCCACTCTCATGGTCATCGAGAACGCCGAGCGCATGGGCCTCGCCCAGCTGCACCAGCTGCGCGGCCGCGTGGGCCGGGGCTTCGAGGCGAGCAGCTGCGTGCTGCTGTACCGCGCGCCGCTCTCGGAGCCCGCGCGCGCGCGCCTCAAGGTGATCCGCGCCACCAGCGACGGTTTCGAGATCGCGCGCCGCGACCTCGAGCTGCGCGGGCCCGGCGAGCTCCTCGGCACGCGCCAGACGGGACTCGCGCAGCTGCGCGTGGCGGACCTGATGCGTGACGCCGACCTGCTGCCGCGGGTGCAGGCGGCGGCCGAGCTCCTCGAGTCGCAACCCGACCGCGTCGCGGCGCTCAGCGAGCGCTGGATCGGCTCGGGCGAGCGCTACGGGCGCGTCGGCTAACATACCGGCACGCCATGTCAGCTGCTGCACCCGAGCTCCCCGCCGCGCCGCCCGCGCCTCAGGCGCCGGGCTTTCGCGAGGCAGCGTCTTCGCCGCCGCGCTTCCCCGCGGCGCCGTTCTCCTGGCGTCTCGGCCGGCGCCTCACGCAATACGCCCGTCTCATGCGGCTCGACCGCCCGGTCGGCACCTGGCTCCTCTTGTGGCCCTCGTTGTGGGCACTGTGGATCGCCGGGGCCGGCCGCCCGAAACCCAAGGTGCTGATCGTGTTCGTGCTCGGCGTCCTGGTGATGCGCGCCGCCGGTTGCGTAATCAACGACTTCGCCGATCGCGACATCGACCCCTACGTGCGGCGCACGCGCGACCGGCCGCTCGCCGCGCGGCTCATGTCGCCGGTGGAGGCGCTGGTTCTGTTCGTGGTGCTGATCGCCGCGGCGCTCTATCTCGTGACGCGGCTCGATGAGTTCACCGTCAAGCTCGCCTTCATCGGTGCGCTGCTCACGGTGTCCTATCCCTTCGTCAAGCGCGTCTTTCCCATGCCGCAGCTCTACCTCGGCATCTCCTTCGGCGGCTGGGGCGTGCCGATGGCGTTCGCCGCTCAGACCGGGACGCTGCCGCGGGTCGCCTGGGTGCTGTACATCGCCTCCGTGATCTGGGCGGCCATGTACGACACCATCTACGCCATGATCGACCGCGAGGACGACATCAAGCTCGGCGTGAAGTCGAGCGCGATCCTGTTCGCCGACATGGACAAGCTCCTGGTCGGCGTGATGCAGCTGATGATGCTGTACGCGCTCTACCTCGTGGGCGACGACATGCACTTCGGCCGCTGGTATCAGGGCGGGGGCATCGCCGCGGCGGTGCTGTTCCTCTGGCAGCAGTGGCTCATCCGCAAGCGCGATCCGGCGGGGTGCTTCAAGGCCTTCCTCAACAATCAGTACGTCGGGCTGGCGATCTTCGTCGGCATCCTGCTCCAGTACGTCTACAAGAGCTGAGCGGCCGTGCCCTGGAAGAATCAATCCTTTCCCGCGCGACTCAAGTTCGCGCTCCACGGCCTTAGGCACGCGCTGCGCACCGAGCGCAGCGTGCAGCTGCAGGCCGGCGCCTTCGCCGCGGCGCTGCTGGCGCTGCTCGTGCTGCGGCCGCGCCCGTTATGGTGGGCGCTGGTGCTGCTCGCGAGCGCGCTCGTCATCGCCGCCGAGCTCCTCAACACCGCCATCGAAGAGCTCGCCGATCAGCTGCACCCCGAAGTCCACCCGCGCATCCGACTCGTCAAAGACTGTGCCGCCGCGGCGGTGCTGATCGCGGTGCTCGGCGCGCTCGGCGTGGCGCTCGCGCTCGCAGTGCACCTGCTGCGGCAGTAGCTCATTTTCCGACAGCGGCTTCGTTGCCTGCCGCGCGGCCGCGTAATTGTCGACTTGGAGCTCCGCTTTGCGTTGACATGAGCCGGCGCCCTCGGGCATCGTCGCCCCATGACTCACGCGCCGCCCGACCCGATCCGCCACGACTGGACGCTGCCGGAGGTCGAGGCGCTGTTTGCGCTGCCCTTCATGGACCTCATGTTCCGCGCGCAGCGCGTGCATCGCGCCCACCACGACGCGAACGCGGTGCAGCTGTCGACGCTCCTTTCCATCAAGACCGGGGCCTGCCCCGAGGACTGTGCCTACTGCCCGCAGAGCGTGCACTACGAGACGGGCTTGCAGCGCGAAGCCCTCCTCGAGGTGGCGGCGGTGCGCCAGTGCGCCGAGCGCGCGCGCAGCGCGGGCGCCACGCGTTTCTGCATGGGGGCCGGCTGGCGCTCACCTAAATCCCGCGACCTCAAGGTGGTCGCCGCGATGATCCGCGAGGTGCGCGCGCTCGGGCTCGAGACCTGCGCGACGCTCGGCATGCTGACGGCAGAGCAGGCCGCCGAGCTGAAAGAGGCGGGCCTCGACTACTACAACCACAACCTCGACACCTCGGCGGAGTTCTACGGCGAGATCATCACCACGCGCACCTACCAGGACCGGCTCGACACGCTGGCGGCGGTGCGCGCCGCCGGCATCCACGTCTGCTGCGGCGGCATCGTCGGCCTGGGCGAGTCGGTCACCGACCGCGCGCGCCTGCTGCGCACGCTCGCCAACCTCCCGGAGCATCCCGGCAGCGTCCCCATCAACCGCCTGGTCAAGGTGCCCGGCACGCCGCTCGCCGACGTTGCGGACGTCGATCCATTCGATTTCGTGCGCGCGATTGCCGTGGCGCGCGTGCTGATGCCGCGCGCCCACGTGCGCCTCTCCGCCGGGCGCGAGGCGATGTCGGACGAGCTGCAGGCGCTGTGCCTGCTCGCCGGGGCGAACTCGATCTTCTACGGCGAGCGGCTCCTCACCACCGGCAATCCCGACGTCGAGCGCGACCGGCAGCTGTTCGCACGGCTCAAGGTGAGCGCCGAGAGGGCGCCCGCCGCCGCGGCGGTCGCCGAGAACGGCATCGCCGCAGGCCCCGCCGCCGCCGGCCATGAAGCGAGCCGCGCACGCGCTTCCTGAGGCGCTGGCGCGGCTCGAGTCCGCGCAGCGGCGGCGCCGCCGCGCCACGGTCGAAGGGTTCGCGGAGCCGGGCAACCGCGCGCTCGTGCGCGTGGACGGCCGCACCCTCATCGACTTCAGCAGCAACGACTATCTCGGGCTCGCGCGCCATCCGGCGCTCGCCGCGGCGATGGGCGCCTCCGCCGCGACCGCCGGCGCCGGCAGCGCCGCCTCGCACCTGATCAGCGGCCACGGCGCCGAGCATGAGCGGCTCGAGGAAGAGCTGGCGGCCTTCACGCGCCGCGAGCGCGCGCTCGCTTTCTCCACCGGCTACATGGCGAACCTCGCCGTCATGAGCTCGCTCGCCGGGCGCGGCGAGCGCGTTCTCCTCGACCGCCTGAGTCACGCCTCGCTCATCGACGGGGCGCGCCTCTGCGGTGCCGAGCTCACGCGCTTCGCCCACGCGGACGCCGACGCGGCGGAGCGGGCTGTGAATGAGGACGCCGGACGCACCGCGCTCCTCGGCACCGACGGCGTCTTCAGCATGGACGGGGATATCGCACCGCTCGCCTCGCTCGCGCGCCTTGCGCGCCGTGCGCAGGCCTGGCTCGTGGTCGATGACGCGCACGGCCTCGGGGTGGTCGGCGCGAGCGGCCGGGGGAGCCTGGAGGAATGCGCAGTGAGCGCCGAGGATGCGCCGGTGCTGATCGGCACACTCGGCAAGGCGTTCGGCTCCTTCGGCGCCTTCGTCGCCGGCAGCGCCGATCTGATCGAGTACCTCATCCAGACGGCGCGCTCCTACATCTACACGACCGCGCTCCCGCAGCCGGTTGCGGCGGCGAGCCGCGCGGCGCTCGCCCTCGCGCAGGCCGAAGACTGGCGGCGCACGCGCCTGGCAGCGCTCATCGAGCGCTTTCGCCGCCACGCGAGCGAGGCGCGCCTGCCGCTCGCGGCCTCGCGCACGCCGATTCAGCCGATCGTGCTCGGGAGCGAGGCGGCGGTACTCGCCGCGCAACGCGAGCTCGCAGCGGCGGGCCTCTGGGTCGCGGCGATCCGCCCGCCGACCGTGCCGAAGGGAAGCGCGCGGCTGCGCGTGACGCTCACGGCCGCCCACACCGAGGCGCAGATCGACCAGCTCGTGGATGCGCTCGGCCCCTGCTGCGCGCGGCTGCGCGAGTCAGGCGCCGCATGAGCGCGCTGCACGCGGAGGTGACCGGGCGCGGGCGGCGCGACCTCGTGCTGCTGCACGGCTGGGGCATGAACTTGAGGGTCTGGGATGAGCTCGGGGAAGCGCTCGAACGCCGCTTCCGCGTGATCGCCATCGATCTGCCCGGGCACGGCAGGAGTGACTGGGACGGCGCGGCCCAAACGCCGGCGGCGCAGGCCTTCCGGGTGCACGAGACGCTCGCGCCGCTCACGACCCGCTACCACCTGCTCGGCTGGTCGCTCGGCGGCCAGTTCGCGCTCGATCTCGCCGCCGCCATGCCCGCTGGCATCGAGCGCTTGGTGCTGGTCGCGACCACGCCGCGCTTCGTGTCGGGCACCGGCTGGCGCCTCGGGCTCTCGCCCGCCTCACTCGAGCGGCTCGCCCAGGAGGTGCGCGCCGACCCCGCGAACGCCGTGAGCGAGTTTCTCCGGCTCCAGGTGCGCGGGCTCGCGCCGCGGACCGCGGGGCGCGTGCTCCACCGGCTGCGCGCCGCACTCGCGAGGAACGGCGCCGCGCACCCGGAGGCGCTCGCCTGGGGCCTCGAGCGCCTCAGGCACGGCGACCTGCGGCCCCAGCTGGCTCAGGTTCGCGCGCCGACGCTGGTCGTCACCGGGCAGCACGACCGCATCGCGCGCCCGGCGGCCTCGAGGGCGCTGGCCGAGGCGCTTCCGAAGGGGCGCTTCCGCCAGCTCCGGGGCGCCGGCCACCTGCCCTTCCTCTCGCACCGCGATCAGTTCCTGACCGCGCTCAACGGATTTCTGCGTGGCTGAGAGCGAGGACGCCTTCCGCCTCGATCGCGTAGCGGCGCGCGCCTCGTTCGACCGGGCGAGCGCGGGCTACGAGGCGGCGGCGGGACTTCAGGCGCGCGTCTCGGCGGAGCTCCTCGAGCGGCTGGCGGCCTTCGACTTCGCGCCGCGCGTAGTGCTCGACTTAGGGAGCGGCACCGGCCGGGTGACGCGCGAGCTCAAGCGCCGCTATCCGCGCGCGCTCGTGATTGCGCTCGACATCGCGCCGGGGATGCTGCGCGAGGCGCAGCGCAACCAGCCGCTGTGGCGGCGTTTCGCACGCGTGTGCGCGGATGCGCTGCGCCTGCCGCTCAAGCCTGCGAGCGTCGATCTGGTGTACTCGAGCCTCGTGCTGCAGTGGTGCGAGCCACTCGAGCAGGCGCTCGGCGAAGTGCGGCGGGTGCTCAAGGCCACCGGCTTCTTCGCCTTCAGTACCTTCGGCCCCGACACGCTCAAGGAGCTGCGCGCCGCCTGGGCGCAGGCCGACGGCCACACACACGTCAACCGCTTCATCGATATGCATGACATCGGCGAGACGCTGGTACGCGCCGGGCTCGCCGAGCCGGTGCTCGATGTGGATCGCATCGAGCTCGCCTATCCCGACACGCTCGCCCTGATGCGGGACCTGAAGGCGATCGGCGCCCACAACGTCACGGCGGGAAGACCCCGCGCGCTCACCGGTCGCGCGCGCCTCAAGCGCATGAGCGAGGCCTACGAAGCCTTCCGGCGCGGCGATCGGCTGCCGGCGACCTACGAGGTGATCTACGGCGCGAGCTGGGGTGCGGCGGGCCGCGCGGCGGCGGCAGCGCAGGCGGGCGAGGTGCTGATCGCCCCGGGCTCGATCCGCCGGCCGGAGGCGCGCTCGCCGTGAGCGGTCTCTTCGTGACCGGCACCGACACGGGCGTGGGCAAGACCGTGGTCGCCTGCGCGCTCGCGCGCGCTTTCGCCGCCCGCGGCGAGCGAGTCGCGGTCATGAAGCCGATCGCCTCCGGCGCCGAGCGCACCGCCGAGGGGCTGCGCAACGCGGACGCGCTTGCGCTCATGGGGGCGGCCAGCGTGCCGCTGACCTACATGCAGGTGAACCCTTATTGCTTCGAACCGGCTATTTCACCGCATATCGCTGCAGAAGACGCCAAGATCGAGATTGATCTAGACACGATACGAGCAAGTTTTCTGGTGCTGGGCGCCATCTCTGACCGGGTGGTGGTCGAGGGGGCAGGGGGCTGGCTCGCCCCGATCAACGCCCGCGAGAGCATGGGGGACCTGGCGCGGGCGCTCAGCGTGCCGGCCGTGATGGTCGTGGGGCTGCGCCTCGGGTGCCTCAATCATGCGCAGCTCACGCGGCAGGCGATCGACGCTCAGGGCGTCGCGTTCGCCGGCTGGATCGCGAACTCGTCAGGGCCCGCGATGGAACGCGAGGCCGAGAATCTCGCAACGCTCGAGCGGCGACTCGGCACAGCGCCGCTCGCGGTCGTGCCGTTTGCGCCCGAGCTGGCCGGCTCGCTCGTGCTCGAGGGCGCGGCGGCGCGGCTCGCATCTCAAGAGCCGCGCAGAAAACCGCTGAATTTCGGCTTGATTTGAATCGCGGCGGCTGCGCGCTACCATCGAGGCTCGCCATGGACGTCGAGCCGCTCTCGATCGAGATCCGCCCGAACTGCTCCCTCACCGTGCGCGGCGCGCGCGTGTTCTTCGCGAGCGCCTGCCTCGTGCCCTTCGGCATGGGCGGCTTCCTCGCGCTGAAGGGCTTCTGGCCGATCCTGCCCTTTGCGGGACTCGAGATGGCGCTGCTCGCCTGGGCGCTCAAGGTCTCGCTCGAGCGCCGCTTCCACTCCCAGACCATCACGGTCACGGAGCGGGAAGTCCGCATCGAATCGCGCGAGCGCACCGGCCGCGAGCGGGTCGTGTTCCCGCGGCATTGGGCGCAGGTTAAACTTCGCCGCCCCACCGCAAGCCTGCACCCGAGCCGGCTCACCATCGAGTCGCACGGTCGCCAATGCGAGCTGGGCAACTTTCTGACCGAAGAGGAGCGACGCGGACTTGCCCTGCGCTTGCAGCGCCTCATTGGCCGCGTCAACGAGTCGCCCCCCTGGCGGTAAGCCCGCCGCGGTCAGGAGGGTCGGGGGCTCCGGGATTTTCGCGTTGCGCCCGCCACTGACGGGCGCGCGCTGTAAGGCACAAGAATGACGATCCGCAAAACGCTCGCCCGACTCGCCCTGCTCGCCGCCGCGGGGGCTTTAAGCCCTCTGGCCCGGGCCGAGGAGTCCGGCTGGGCGCAGCTCAACCTGCCGCAGGGCGTCACGGACATCAGCCGCAAGATCTACGCGCTGCACATGGAGATCTTCTGGGTGTGCGTCGCCATCGGCGTGGTGGTCTTCGGCGCCATGATCTGGTCGATCATCGCGTTCCGGAAGTCCAAGGGCGCAATCGCCGACGTGACCCTGGTGCACAACACCAAGGTCGAAGTCATCTGGACCGTGGTCCCGGTGATCATCCTGATCGCCATGGCGGTGCCGGCGGCGCGCACGCTGGTCGAGATCGAGGACACGACCAAGACCGGACTCACCATCAAGGTCACCGGCTTTCAGTGGGGCTGGGAGTACGAATACCTCGACGAGGGGGTCGCCTACTACTCGCACCTCGACCGCGCGAGCGATGCCGCGCGCGAGCTCGGCTCGGGAATCGACCCGACGACCGTGCCGCACTACCTGTTGAACGTCGACCACCCGCTGGTGGTGCCGAACGGCGTCAAGGTGCGGCTCCTCATCACCGCCGCGGACGTCATCCACTCCTGGTGGGTGAAGGATCTCGGCGTCAAGAAGGATGCGATTCCGGGCTTCGTCAACGAAGCCTGGTTCAAGGTCGACGACGGCTGGACCGGGTCGCTGCGCGGCAACTGCGCCGAGCTCTGCGGCCGTGATCACGGCTTCATGCCGATCGTGGTCGACGTGCGCTCCAGGGCGGACTTCGACACCTGGCTGAAGAACACCGCGGCCGAGCAGAAGCAGGCGGCGGCCCCGGCGGCCGCTCCCACCGCCACCACCCCCGCGGGCGCGCCGCCCGCTACGCCCACGGCTTCCGCGGCCGCCTCGGGCTGACGCCCCACATCGTAAGGAAATTCCCGACATGGCCGAACACCGCGCCCACGCCGCCCCCCACGCGACCGAAGACCACAAGCCGCACGGCTGGCGGCGCTGGGTCTACGCGACCAACCACAAGGACATCGGCACGATGTACCTGGTGTTCGCCTGCACCATGTTCTTCGTCGGCGGCGCGATGGCCATGGTGATCCGCCTCGAGCTGTTCCAGCCCGGGCTGCAGTTCGTCGATCCGCAGTTCTTCAACTCCATGACGACGATGCACGCGCTGATCATGATCTTCGGCGCGATCATGCCGGCGTGGACCGGCCTCGCGAACTGGATGATCCCGATGCAGGTGGGGGCGCCCGACATGGCGCTGCCGCGCCTCAATAACTTCAGCTTCTGGATCCTGCCGTTCGCGTTCACGCTGCTGCTGTCGACGCTGTTCGTGCCGGGCGGCGCGCCGGCCGGCGGCTGGACCATGTACCCGCCGCTGGTGCTGCAGACCGGGGCCTCCTTCCCGATGCTGATCTTCTCGGTGCACATGATGGGCGCCTCCTCGATCCTCGGGGCCATCAACGTGGTGGTCACCATCATGAACATGCGCGCGCCGGGGATGACGCTCCTGCGGATGCCGCTGTTCGTGTGGACGTGGCTCATCACCGCCTACCTGCTGATCGCGGTGATGCCGGTGCTCGCGGGAGCGGTGACCATGCTCCTCACCGATCACTTCTTCGGCACCACCTTCTTCACCGCCGCCGGCGGCGGCGACCCGGTGATGTTCCAGCACATCTTCTGGTTCTTCGGGCACCCGGAGGTCTACATCCTGATCCTGCCGGCCTTCGGCATCATCTCGGAGGTCATCCCGACCTTCTCGAGGAAGCCGCTGTTCGGCTACGAGGCGATGGTGTACGCGGTGGCCTCGATCGCCTTCCTCTCCTTCATCGTGTGGGCGCACCACATGTTCACCGTGGGCATGCCGCTCGCCGCGCAGCTGTTCTTCATGCTCTCGACCATGCTGATCGCGATTCCGACCGGCGTGAAGGTGTTCAACTGGACCGCCACCATGTGGAAGGGGTCGCTGTCCTTCGAGCCGCCGATGCTGTTCGCGTTAGCGTTCCTGTTCCTGTTCACCATCGGCGGCTTCTCGGGACTCATGCTCGCGATGGTGCCGGCCGACTACCAGTACCAGGACACTTACTTCGTGGTGGCGCATTTCCACTACGTGCTGGTGCCCGGGGCGATCTTCGGCATCATGGCCGGCGTGTACTACTGGCTGCCCAAGTGGACCGGCAAGATGTACGACCTGAAGCTCGCCACGTGGCACTTCTGGCTGTCGGCCATCTTCGTCAACGTGCTGTTCTTCCCGCAGCACTTCCTCGGGCTCGCCGGCATGCCGCGCCGCGTCCCCGACTACGCCGTGCAGTTCACGGACTGGAACATGGTCTCCTCGATCGGCGGCTTTGCCTTCGGGCTGTCGCAGCTGCTGTTCCCCTACGTCATCATCAAGTGCGTGCGCAGCGGTGAGCGAGTGGGCAACCGTGCCTGGGAGGGCGCGCACGGGCTCGAGTGGGAGCTGCCCTCGCCGCCGCCCTACCACTCCTGGACCACGCCGCCGTCGGATGCGGTGATCGCCCGCGGAGCGGCCCATTGATGCAGCCGCACGGCAGCACGCCCGCCACTGTGCCGAACCGCCCTGCGGCGGCGCCCGCCGCTGAGGCCGAGCGGCGCCGCCGGGTGCGCCGCAGCGCGATCTTCTTCGCGGTCATCGCGGCGGCCTTCTACTTCGGCTTCATCGCCATGATGCTGGCGCGGGGCATGAAATGAGCGAGCGCGAACGCGAGAACCGCAGCCTCACGTGGAAGCTCGGCGCGATCGCGCTCGGCGCCTTCGGCTTCGGGTTCGCGCTGGTGCCGCTGTACCGCACGCTGTGCGCCGTCACCGGCTACGGCGATCAGGGTAAGCTCCTCGAGCGCGCCGCCGCCATCGAGCATCCGGACGTGAGTCGCACCGTGACGGTCGAGTTCCTCACCGACGTGGCGAGCGCCGGCAGCTGGGACTTCCGCCCGGAGGTGCGCCGCATCGACGTGCACCCGGGCGAGCTCTACACGGCCGAGTTTTATGCCCACAACCTCACCGGGCGCGAGTCGATCGCGCAGGCGGTGCCCAACGTCTCCCCCTCGGAGGTGGCGGCCTACTTCCACAAGACCGAGTGCTTCTGCTTCAGGCCGCAGCACTTCGCCCTCAACGAAGGGCGCGACATGCCGGTGCGCTTCATCGTCGACCCGGCGCTGCCGAGCCACATCGACGTGATCACGCTCGCCTATACCTTCTTCGACGAGTCCTCGCGCGTCACGCGGCGCTAACGGCGAATGCGGCAGAAAACGCGCCACCGAATCCCCTGAGAAAGCCAACGAAATGACCGACGCACACGCTCACGACAGCAGCCAGTACTACATCCCGCACCACAGCCCCTGGCCGATCTACGCCTCGGTGTCGCTGTTCACGGTGATGCTGGGGGCGATCTCCTACTTGAACGACTGGGCCGGCGGGTGGTCTTTCATCCCCGGCGCACTGCTGCTCGGGAGCCTGTTCTTCCTGTGGTTCAGCACCGTCATCGACGAGAACCAGCGCGGCATCTACAACCTGCAGGTCGACCACTCGTTCCGCATGGGGATGATGTGGTTCATCTTCTCCGAGGTCATGTTCTTCGGCGCCTTCTTCGGCGCGCTGTTCTATGCGCGCGTGCTGTCGGTGCCGTGGCTCGGCGGCGAGGGCGTGAAGGTCTTCTCCAACTACATCCTCTGGCCGCACTTCGAGCCCGCCTGGCCCACCAACGGCCCGGGCCACGTCGGCGGGCGCGCCGATTCCTCCTTCAGCGTGATGAACCCGCTCGGCATCCCGGCGCTCAACACCGCGATCCTGCTGACCAGCGGCTTCACGGTGACCATGGCGCATCACGCGCTGCGCGCCGGCAAGCGCACGCCGCTGACGATCTGGCTGGCGCTCACCTTCCTCCTCGGCTTCACCTTCGTCGGCTTCCAGGCCCACGAGTACGGCGAGGCCTACCGCGACATGGGACTCAAGCTCACCACCGGGATCTACGGCTCGACCTTCTTCATGCTCACCGGCTTTCACGGCCTGCACGTCACCATCGGCGCGATCATGCTGACGGTGATCTGGCTGCGGGTGCTGCGCGGGCACTTCACGCCGAAGCGCCATTTCGCCTTCGAGGCCGTCGCCTGGTACTGGCACTTCGTCGACGTGGTGTGGCTCGGCCTGTTCATTTTCGTCTACTGGTTATGATTGGAAAAATCGCCTGCGGCGATTTCGGTGCCGGGCGCTCCAGCTAGTGTTGCGGCACGGCGGGCAGCGGCCCGTGGGGCGAGATCAGCCCGAAATACCAGGCGATCATCAAGAGCGCGAACAGCGCGAGCGAGATCGCGATGCGCAGGGTAAGGGCGCGCGCCAGCTTCCTCGAGTCCTCGTCATCGCGGCCGCGCGCCAGATGAAAGAGGCCCGCGCCGAGGCTCAGCACGACCGCCGCGAGCAGGCAGACGATGAGCAATCCGACCAGCGAGTCCATGACGCCGCGCAGTGTATCGCGGCCGCGCGCCGCTGGATGCTTCCGGGTGCGCGCGCGTGAGGCTCGCTGGATTCGCGCCCGCGGCCGGCACGACGCTCCTCACCCTCATCCTGTGCGCCGTGTTCGTGCGTCTGGGGTTCTGGCAATGGCACCGCTGGGTCGAGAGCGATGCGGCCTGGACGCGTTTCGCGCGCGCGGCGGATGCGGTCGAGCCGCTCGGGGCGCGCGCGCTCGAGGACGTCGCGCTCTTCCAGCGCGTGAGCGTCGCGGGGCTGCTCGACGGGCAACATCAGTTCCTCCTCGACAACCGCAGCCACCAGGGACGGGCGGGCTACGAGGTGCTCACCCCGCTCGTGCGCGGCGACGGCCGCACGCTGCTCGTCGACCGCGGCTGGGTGCCGTTCACCGGCTCGCGCGCGCAGCTTCCGGACGTGCGTCTCACCGAGAGCGCGCCCCTCACCGTGAGCGGCCGCGTGGCGGATCTGCCGAGCGCCGGGCTCGCGAGCGGGCGCGCAGCGCCCAGGTCCGAAGATCCCTGGCCGAAGGTCACGAGCTTCCCGCAAGCGGCCGAGCTCGCGCGCGCCTTGGGCGTCGCGCTCGGGCCGCGGATCCTGCTGCTCGACCCCGAGGCGCCGCTCGGCTTCGTGCGCGACTGGCAGCCACCCGGGATGGCGCCGCTGCGCCATCTCTCCTATGCGATCCAGTGGTGGTGCTTCGCGGCGCTCGCCGTCGTCATCTGGACTGTCATGAGCCACCGCCGGGCCCGCGCCGCACGAGCTGCGCCATGAGGTGCGGCGCTGGGCCCGGGCTCGGAATGAGCAGGGCCGCGCCGTGAGCGGCGCCGGCGGCGTGCGCGCGCGCAATCTCCGTACCGTGGGTGCGCTCGCGGCGCTGTTTCTGCTGCCTTTGGCGCTCGCCTTCTATGCGTACTACGGCAGCGGCTGGCGTCCCGCGGGCCGCGTCAACCACGGGCGGCTCGTCACGCCGCCGCGGCCGCTGCCCGAGCCCGCGCTCCCACGGGTACCGCCCGCTGCGAGCGCCGCGGCGCCCGAGACCTTCCGCGGCACCTGGACGCTGGTCTACGTGGGCGCTGGCGCCTGCGATGAGGATTGCCGGCGCGCGCTCCTCGTGATGCGCCAGACGCGCCTCGCCCTCAACGCCGACATGACGCGGGTCGCGCGGGTGTTTGTCGCCACCGGCGCGTGCTGCGCGCCGGACTTCCGCGCGCCGGGCGAGCCGGGGCTCGTCGTGCTCGATGCGAGCGGCGCGGCGGCGGCGGCGCTGCTCGAGAGATTTCCGACGGCCGAGCGCGCGCATTCGCTCTTCGTGGTCGACCCGCTCGGCAACCTCATGATGAGCTACGATGCGCGCACCGATCCGCACGGCCTGCTCGAGGATCTGCGCAAGCTCCTGCGGCTGTCGCACATTGGTTGATTGGCCGAAATCGCCTGCGGCTATTTCGGCGGACATCAGCGCCGTTTCCGCAGGCAAAAGGCCTGGCTTTTGCCTGCTGCTCAGTGCCATCCGGTTGCTCCGTGACGTAAATGCCCGCTGATCCTATTGCCCGCTGGATGCGCCGCCTCGCGCTCACCGGGGTGCTGCTGTGCTTCGTGGTGGTGGTGCTCGGTGCGTATGTGCGCCTCACGGCGGCCGGCCTCGGCTGCCCCGACTGGCCCGGCTGCTACGGCCACCTGACCCCGAGCGGCGCCGCCCAGGATGCCGCGCAGGCCGCTTACGCCGGCCGGCCGCTCGAGCCCGGCAAGGCCTGGCGCGAGATGCTCCACCGCTACGCCGCCGGCACGCTCGGCCTCCTCATCGCCGCGATCGCGGTGCTCGCGGTGAGCGCCCGGCGCCAGCGCCCGGTGAGCTTAGCCTTCGCGCTCACGCTGCTCGCCACCGTGATCGTGCAGGCGGTGCTCGGCATGCTGACCGTGACCTGGCAGCTCAAGCCCCTCATCGTGACGCTGCACCTGCTGTTGGGCATGACGACGCTCGGGATGCTCTGGTGGCTCGTGCTCTCGCTCCCGATGAGCTCCTGGGGAGCCACCTCGCTCGGTGGCGCCGCGCACTCGCTGCGCGGCGGCGCCGCCTACATCGCGAGCGCGCACCACCTGGCGCTCCTGGCGCTCGTGGCGCTCGCCGTGCAGATCGCGCTCGGCGGCTGGACCAGCAGCAACTACGCCGCGATCGCCTGTCCCGACTTCCCCACCTGCCAGCACGCCTGGTGGCCGCCCGCCGACTACCGCAACGCCTTCGTGCTGTGGCACGGAGCGAACCTCGATTACGAGGGCGGGCTGCTGGCCAACCCCGCGCGCATCGCCATCCACTTCACCCATCGGCTGGGGGCGCTCATCGCCGCGGCGGCGCTCGCGCTCGCCGCGCTCTACACGCTTCGCCACCGCGGCCTCTCGCACGCGCACCTGCGCGCCTGGGCGGTGCTGGGCGCGCTCGGGCTGCAGCTCCTCATCGGCGTCGCGATGGTGCTCAGGGGCTTCCCGCTGTGGCTCGCGACCGCCCACACCGCCGGTGCGGCGCTGCTGCTGCTGGCGGTGCTCGCGCTGGTGAGATACCTGAGCGCACGCTAGGCTGCGCATCCCCGAGCCAGGCCGGGACCCGAGCAACAACCGGCTGAGCATCACCGGAACATCTAACGTGGCGAGCACATCCGATCTTGCGAGCAGCGCGCCGCGGCTGTGGCGGCGCTACCTGGAGCTGACCAAGCCCAAGGTGGTCGCGCTCATCACCTTCACGGCGATCGTCGGGACGCTGCTCGCAAGCCCCGGCTTACCCGCGCTCGAGCCGCTCATCTTCGGCAACCTGGGCATTGCGCTCGCGGCCGCCAGCGCCGCCACCCTCAATCACGTGCTCGACCGGCGGATCGACGAGCAGATGGCGCGCACCCGCGCCCGCCCGCTCCCCACCGGGGCACTCACCGAGCGTGCCGCGATCGCCTTCGCCGCGGTGCTCGGCGTCGCCGCCATGACGGTGCTCGCGTTCCTCGTGAATCTCCTCACCGCGGTGCTGACCTTCCTCTCGCTGATCGGCTACGCGGTGATCTATACCGTGTGGCTGAAGCGCGCCACCTCGCAGAACATCGTCATCGGCGGCGCCGCCGGCGCCGCCCCGCCGGTGCTCGGTTGGGCGGCGGTGACCAACAGCGTCGACCCGAACGCGCTGCTCCTCTTTCTCATCATCTTCGTGTGGACGCCGCCGCACTTCTGGGCGCTGGCGATCGCGCGCCGCGACGAGTACGCGCGCGCCGGCATCCCGATGCTGCCGGTCACCCACGGCGTCGAGTTCACGCGCCTCCAGGTGCTGCTCTACACGGTGCTGCTGGTGGTGGTGACGCTGCTGCCCTACCTGACGCGCATGAGCGGGCTGGTGTACTTGGGCGCCGCGCTGGTTCTCAATGCCGGCTTCCTCTACTACGCGCTGATCCTCAAGATCAGCACGCGCGAGGAGCTGCCGATGCGCGTGTTCCGCTTCTCGGTCACCTATCTCATGTGGCTGTTCGCAGCGCTGCTGGTCGATCACTACCTGCCGGCGCTGCGGTAGTTGGATTGGCACAAATCGCGGGAAGCGATTTGTGCGGACATTACCCTGACTGCCGCCGGCAAAAAGCCTCGTTTTTGCCGGCTGCGCTCAGGTCTCGCGCGTGAGCCGCAGCGACCAGGAGTAGATAATCTTGTCCTTCTGCAGCAGGACGCCCACGGTCGCGTAGTGGTCGGCATCGAGCTGGCCCAGGTGCTCCATGCCGTGGAAGCTCGTGGTCTCGCAGCCGAACACCGAGAGGATCGAGCGCTCGACGACCGCGTAGGTGCCGGAGAGCTTGCCGAAGGTCTCGTTCTCGAACGTCCACTTCATCGGGCCGCCGGCGGCCGCCGGGGGCTCGATCCAGTAGGCATGCACGAACTCGACCGGCGGGGCACCGAGCACCTTGAGCTTGCCCGACAGCAGCCAGCACTGCTCGCGGTGCGCGATCTCGGTGCGGCCGACCGCCTCGAGCGGCTCGCCGTCGCCCCGCCAGAACGTTCCCGTCGCGATCCAGACCGCGGGCTCGAACAGAAACGTGTGCGTCATGAGCCCATTATGGCGCGCGAGGAAGCTTCGCGGTACGTTGCCGGGCGACGACAGGGGAAGTAAGGGGCGAAAGGGCCGCTCATGCTCACCGAACGCATCTGGTCGGGGAACTCATTGCGCAATTTTCACTACCTCATCGGCTGCGCCGAGACGGGCGAGGCGCTCGCGGTCGATCCGCTCGAGTGGCGCATGTGCCTCGATGCGGCGCGGCGGCGCGGCTGGGAGATCACCCAGATCGTGAACACCCACGAGCACCAGGACCACACCGGCGGTAACGCCGGCCTCAAGGAAGCGACCGGCGCAAAGATCCTGGCGCACGCCGGTGCCGCGGCGCGCATCGGCGGCGTCGACCGGGGCCTGAAGCGCGGCGACCTCATCCGCGTCGGGCGCACGGTCGAGCTCGAGTGCCTCGACACGCCCGGGCACACGATGACGCACGTGTGCCTCCTGTCGCACGGCGCGGAAGCCGCGCTCTTTAGCGGGGATACGCTCTTCAACGCCGGCGCCGGCAACTGCTACAACGGCGGCGACCCGGAGGCGCTCTATCACACCTTCGTCACGCAGCTCGCGCGCCTTGCGGACGCGACGCGCGTCTATCCCGGCCACGAATACCTGGCGCGCAACCTCGAGTTCACGCTCGACCGCGAGCCTGCCAACACGGATGCGGCGGCGCTCCTCGAGAGCGCGCGCCGCCACGATCCGGCCGCCGCCAGAGTCACCACCCTCGCTGAGGAGAAGCGCATCAACGCCTTCTTCCGCCTGCAGCACCCGGAAGTGATCGCGCGGCTGCGCGCGAAGTTCCCCGACCTCCCCGAGCACCCCGACGCCCGCACCGTGTTCGTGAAGCTGCGCGAGCTGCGCAACCGCTGGTGAGGCGCGCCGCACGGCGCCCGTGACACCGCCTGCCGGCACGGGAACACCGCGCGCAGTGCGGGGCCGATTCCGGCTATTGCGGCCCGCGCCGCAGCGGCGGCAGCATAGGGGTCACATAGTGCGGGGCGCACAGTTAAGGAAAGGAAACGCGCATGCGTACGACTCTCAAGGTGCTGTCGGCGTGTCTGCTCAGCGGCGCACTGCCGGCGGCATTCGCCAACGGCGGCGGGGGCATGTCTATGCCCTCGTCATCATCAATGCCGCGCGTGGCCAGCCCGGAGCAGCAGGCACGCGATCGCTATAACGAAGGCGTCGGCTACGTGAGGAAAGCCGACAAGGCGGACGTCGACGCGGCGCAGGCGAGCGATGCCGGCAAGAAGGAGCGGGCGATGCGCGAGAGCCACGACCGCTACGCCTCCGCGCTCGGCAAGTTCCAGAACGCCGTGCAGCTCGATCCGCAGCGCTACGAGGCCTGGAACTATGTCGGCTACACGAGCCGCAAGCTCGGCCACTACGACGATGCGCTGGTAGCCTACGACAAGGCGCTCGCGCTCAAGCCGGACTACCCCGATGCGATCGAGTACCGCGGCGAGGCCTATCTCGCGGTCAATCGGCTCGATGACGCCAAGCAGGCTTACCTCGATCTGTTCGCCGGCAACCGCGCGCTCGCCGCCAAGCTCCTCACCGCGATGAAGGGCTGGGTCGTCACCCAGCGCGCCGCGCCCGCGGGCGACAACGCGCCGCGCATCGACGAGCTCGACAAGTGGATCCAGGAGCGCGCCCAGATCGCCGGGCAGACCGCCTCTCTCACCCGCGCCGGCGCCGCCAGCGCCTGGCGCTGATCGTCAGGCGCGCAGGGAGCGAGCGCCTCACGCGCGCGGCTGCGCTGCGCGCGGCCGCCGCGCTGCTGCTCCTCGGGGCGGCAACGGCGGCGGTGACACAGCCGGCGCCGCCGGCCTCCTACCTATGGCGCCTGCCGCGCGGCTTTCCCGTCCCCGCAGTCCCTGCCGACAACCCCATGTCGGATGCGAAGGTCGCCCTGGGCGAGCGGCTGTTCTTCGACCCGAGGCTCTCGGTCACCGGCGGCTACTCCTGCGCGAGTTGCCACGATCCCGCGCGTGCCTTCTCCGATGGCAAGCCGGTCGCCGTCGGCGCGCGCGGCGAGCCGCTTCCCGCTAACGCGCTCGCGCTCGTCAACGTCGCCTACAACATCAGCTTCGGCTGGGAGAGGCCGCGAGTGCGCTCGCTCGAGGCGCAGATGCTCGAGCCGCTCCTGAATGAGCACCCGGTGGAGCTCGGGCTTCGGGGGCGGGAGGAGGCCGTGTGCGCCGCACTCGCCGCCGATCCGGCCTACGCGGCAGCTTTCGCCGCCGCCTTCGCGGGCGCCGCTCCCCCGGTCAGCTTCGATCACCTCGTGAAGGCGATCGCGGCCTTCGAGCGCACGCTGATCTCGGGCGACTCGCCCTTCGATCAGTACGTCTTCGCGGGTGAGCACGCGGCGCTCAGCGCGCAGGCGAAGCAAGGCATGGCGCTCTTCTATTCCGACCGGGTGGGCTGTGCCGGGTGCCACTCGGGGTTCAACTTCTCGGGCAACTGGCGCGACCGCCAGGGCGAGACCGGGCGCGCGAGCTTCGCCCGCAACGGCACGAGCGCGCGGCCGCTGCGCGTGCCCACGCTGCGCAACGTCGCGCTCACCGCCCCCTACATGCACGACGGGCGCTTTGCGAGCCTCGATGAGGTGCTCGGGCACTATTCGGACCTGGCGCTCGCCCCGGGCGGCGCCGCCCGCATCGACCGGCGGCTGCCGCGCAGCGCCCTCAGCGCCGCAGAGCGCGCCGCACTCCGGGCTTTCCTCGAGAGCCTCACCGACCGCTCGTTCGTCGCGCGCTTCGCGAGCACGGCGTCCCGCTGAACGCGCGAGCCGGCGCCGCCGTCGCGCCCCGGAGCCGTTCCCGCTAGGCTTGTGGCTCCCCAAGCGCCGGAGCGCGAAAGGCCCGCATGCAGTCCCAGTTCTACCGCCGCTGCTTCCTGGTCGTGGCCGCCGCCGCGCTCGGCTACGGGCTCTACCGGATCCTCACGCCGCTGCGCACCGAGCTCGGCTGGGCGGCGGTGCTCGCCTTCGTCCTGTATCCGCTGCACGAGTGGCTCAGCGCCCGCTTGAAGGGCCGGCGCGCGCTCTCGGCCGGCATCCTCACCGGGCTCACCCCTTTCCTGGTGCTGGCCCCGCTCGCCATGCTCGGGGTCGCCTTCGCCGGGCAGGTGGCGCATCTCATCACCTACCTGAGGGGGCGCACCCTGCTCTCCTGGACCGAGCTCCTCGAGCGGCTCTCCGCCTCGCCGCTGATCGGCGGACCGGTGAGCTGGGCACGCGAGAACGCCGCGGTGAGCGCGAGCCAAGTCGAAGGCTGGATCAGCGACAGCGTGCAGGGGCTGCTGAAATCCGCGGCGACCATGGGCGGGGATCTCGCGCTCGGCGTATTCGGCACGCTGGTCGGATTCTTCATGATGCTGTTCATGCTGTTCTTCTTCCTCCAGGACGGCCGCGCGATGCTCGCCTCGCTCGAGCGGCTGATACCGATGGCGCGCGAGCAGCGCGCGCGGCTCCTCCAGTACCTGGCCGACGTCACCCGCGCGGTGGTCTTCGGCTCGGTGTCGACCGCGCTCATCCAGGGCGTCATCGTCGGCTTCGGCTTTGCGATCGCCGGTCTCCCCTCGCCGCTCGTGTTCGGCGTGCTCGGCGCGATCGCCGCCTTCCTGCCCTCGGGCTCGGCCATCGTGCTGATCCCGGCGGCGCTCTACCTCGCCTTCGCCGGACGCTGGGGCGCGGCGCTGTTCATCGGCCTGTGGACCGTCGGCATGTGGGTCGCCGAGAACGTGCTGCGGCCGATCCTCACCTCGAAGCGCGCCGAGGTCTCGACGCTCGCGATTTTCATCGGCGCGATCGGCGGCGTGTCGGCCTTCGGCATCCTCGGACTCATCCTCGGGCCGGTGTTGCTGAGCTTCGCGGTGGCGCTGGTGCGCTTTGCGCAGGAGAGCCTCGCCGCCGACGCCTGAGCGCGGGAGCTTTTCCCGTAGAATGCGCGCCCTATGGATCTTTCCCCGATCCTCAATCCGCTGAACGAGGCGCAGCGTGCCGCGGTCACCGCCCCGCCGGGGCCGGTGCTGGTGCTCGCCGGCGCCGGCAGCGGCAAGACGCGCGTGCTGACCCACCGCATCGCCTGGGTTATCCAGGCCGAGGGCGCCTCCCCGCAGGGCATCCTCGCCGTGACCTTCACCAACAAGGCGGCCGGCGAGATGCGCGCGCGCGTCGAGCGGCTGCTGGGCATTCCGGCCGCGGCGCTCTGGATCGGCACCTTTCACGGCATCGCGCACCGGCTGCTGCGCATTCACTGGCGCGAGGCGCAGCTTCTCCAGGGTTTCCAGATCATGGATTCCGAGGACCAGCAGCGCCTCATCAAGAAGATCATCCGCGCGGGCGAGCTCGATGAGACGCGCTGGGTGCCGCGCGAGGTGCAGTGGTTCATCAATTCCAACAAGGACGAGGGCCGCCGCCCGCAGCAGCTCTCCGACGGCAACGATGCGACGCGCCGCCAGCTCATGCGGCTGTACGCCGCGTACGAGGAGGCCTGCGCGCGCACCGGCATGGTGGATTTCGCCGAGCTGCTGCTGCGCGCCTACGAGCTGTGGCGCGATAACCCGCAGATCCTCGCCCACTACCAGCGGCGTTTCCGCCACGTGCTGGTCGATGAGTTCCAGGACACCAACGCGATCCAGTACAAGTGGATGAAGCTCCTCGCGCCGCCGCAGCTCCCGGCGGGTCCGGCCGCGGCCGCGGTCAACGGCGGCACGCACGGTGGCTTCCCGTTCGTGGTGGGCGATGACGACCAGAACGTGTACACGTTCCGGGGAGCACGCGCCGAGAATCTGCAGCAGTTCATGCGCGAGTACCCGGGCGCGCAGCTCTTTCGCCTCGAGCAGAACTACCGCTCGACCGGCACGATCCTCGAGGCCGCCAACGGACTCATCGCCCACAACGCGAGCCGCCTCGGCAAGAAGCTCTGGACGAGCGGCGCGCGTGGCGAGCCGATCCATCTGTACACCGCCTTCAACGAGCGCGACGAGGCGGAATTCGTCACGCACCGCATCCGCGAGCACGCCGCCCACGGCGCCCAGCGCCGCGAGATCGCGATCCTGTACCGCTCCAACGCCCAGTCGCGGGTGTTCGAGGAGGCGTTCCTCTCGGCACGCATCCCTTACCGCGTGTACGGCGGCCTGCGCTTCTTCGAGCGCGCCGAGATCAAGGATGCGCTCGCGTACCTGCGCCTGATCGCCAACCGCCGCGACGATGCCTCCTTCGAGCGCGTCGTGAACCTGCCGCCGCGGGGTCTCGGGGCCAAGAGCCTGGAGGTCCTGCGCGAGCGCGCCCGCGCCGCCGGCGTGTCACTGTGGGAAGCGGCCGCGGCTCCCTTGAGCGCGCCGGGGGGAGCCGAGCTCGGCGGCCGTGCGGTGGCGGCGCTGCAGGGCTTCCTCTCGCTCATCGAGCGCCTGGCGCGCGAATCCGCCGGGCTCGCGCTCCATGAGCAGGTCGACGCGGTGCTGAAGGGCAGCGGGCTCATCGCCCACTACCAGCGCGACAAGGCCGAACGCGGCGAAGCGCGCGTCGAGAACCTGGACGAGCTCGTGAGCGCGGCGCGCGGCTTCGCGCCGGAGGGCGCGGAGCTGCCGCCGCTCGAGGCCTTCCTGGCGCACGCGGCGCTCGAGTCCGGCGAGGGCCAGGCGGGTGAGTGGGAAGACTGCGTGCAGATGATGACGCTGCACATGGCGAAGGGGCTCGAGTTCCCGGTGGTGTTCCTCGCCGGCATGGAGGAGGGGCTCTTTCCGCACCAGCGCTCCACCATCGAGCTGGACGGGCTCGAAGAGGAGCGGCGGCTCTGCTACGTCGGCATGACGCGCGCCATGCGGACGCTCTACCTGAGCTACGCCGAGCAGCGCCGCCTGCACGGCGTCGACAGCTACGGGCAGGTGTCGCGCTTCGTGCGCGAGATCCCCGAGGAGCTCGTCGAGGAAGTGCGCCCGCGGGTGCAGGTATCGCGCCCGCTCGCCGTCGGGCGCTTCAGGCCGGAGGAGCCGGCGGCTCCCGGCATGCGCCTCGGCGGCCGGGTGCGCCACGGCAAGTTCGGCGAAGGGGTGATCCTCAACGTCGAGGGCAACGGCGCGCACGCGCGCGTGCAGGTGAGCTTCGAGCGGCAGGGCACCAAGTGGCTGATGGTGCAGTATGCGAATCTCGAGCCGCTATGATTCATTGGGAAAACCGGCCTGCGGCCGTTTTGCGGACCGTGCCTGCGTTGCCGGCGGCAAAAGGCGCGACTTTTGCCGCCTGCTCGGCAGGGCTGTGAGGCGCCAATGAAGATTCTGATCCTCGGAGCCGGCCAGGTAGGGCGCACCGCCGCGCAGCACCTCTCGCGCGAGGAGGCCAACGAGGTCACGGTGGTCGACATCAACGAGGAGGCGCTGCGCGACCTGCAGGAGCGGCTCGAGGTGCGCACCGTGGCCGGCAACGCCGCCCACCCGACGGTGCTCGAGGCGGCGGGCGCGGCCGAAGCCGACGTCATGGTGGCGCTCACTTCGAGCGATGAGGTGAACATGATGGCGTGCGAGGTGGCGTTCGCGCTGTTTCGCACGCCGACCAAGATCGCGCGCATCCGCGCCGCCGAGTACACCGACCGCGCCGAGCTGTTCGGCGCCGATGCGCTCTCGGTCGACGTCTTCATCAGCCCCGAGCGGCTCGTCACCGAGTACGTCGAGCGCCTCATCCACCATCCCGGCACGCTGCAGGTGCTCGAGTTCGCCGACGGCAAGGTGCAGCTCGTGGCGGTGCGCGCCCGGCGCGGCGGGCCGCTCGTCGGGCACGGACTGCGCGAGCTCCCGCAGCACCTGCCGAAGATGGAAGTGCGCGTGGTGGCGATCTACCGCGAGGGCCGCAGCGTCCCGCCCGAGGGCGACACGGTGATCGCCGAGGGCGACGAGGTGTTCTTCCTCGCCGCGCGCGATGACATCCACCGCGTCACCAGCGAGATGCGCCGCGGCGACGAGGCGGTGCGGCGCATCGTGATCGCGGGCGGCGGCAACATCGGCTTCCGCCTGGCGAAGTGCCTCGAGCACACCAACCAGGTGAAGCTCATCGAGCGCGACGCACGGCGCGCCCGCCGCATCTCGGAGCTGCTCGACAAGGCGATCGTGCTGCACGGCGACGCCGCCGACGAGGAGTTGCTCATCGAGGAGAACATCGACAGCGCCGACGTGTTCGCGGCCATGACCAACTCCGAGGAGGCCAACATCCTCTCGGCGATGCTCGCCAAGCGGCTCGGCGCCCGCAAGGTGATGGCGCTCATCAACAAGCCCTCCTACACCGAGCTGGTGGAGAGCGGCAGCATCGACATCGCCGTCTCGCCGCAGACCATCACGATCGGCTCGCTGCTGGCGCACGTGCGCCGCGGGGACGTGGTGCGCGTGCACGCGCTCCGGCGCGGCGCCGCGGAGGCTATCGAGGCCATCGTGCACGGCGACGAGCGCAGCTCGCGCGTGGTGGGGCGGATGGTGAGCAAGATCCCGCTGCCCGAGGGCGCGTCGATCGGCGCCGTGGTGCGCGCCGATGCCGTCATCATGGCGCACCACGACACGGTGGTGCGCGCCGACGACCACGTGATCCTGTTCCTCGCCGACCGCCGCCACCTCGAAGCGGTCGAGAAGCTGTTCCTGCGCTCGACGCGCTGAAGCCGAGGGCGGACTCAAAGCCGTGTTCGCGGTCGCCTACGTGCTCGGGCTCCTGCTCGCGGCCTTCGCGCTCAGCTTTGCGCTCCCCGTCGGCTGCTCGCTCGTCATGGAGGATGGCCTATGGCCGAAGTTCCTGCTCGCGGCCGCGCTCTCCGCGGGCGTCGGCCTCGCGCTCGCCGCCGCTACGCGGCGCCTGAAGCGCGAGCTGCACGCGCGCGACGGGTTCCTGCTGGTGACGCTCGGCTGGCTGACGCTGTCGGCGGTGGCGGCGGTGCCGCTCCTGCTGGTGCTGCCGGATTTGAGCTTCACCGGCGCGTATTTCGAAGCCATGTCGGGGCTCACCACCACCGGCTCGACCGTGCTCAGCGGGCTCGATGCGCTGCCGCCGTCGCTCAATTTCTGGCGCCACTCGCTCCAGTGGTTCGGGGGACTTGCGATCATCGTCATGGCGCTGGCGGTGCTGCCCCTCCTGGGCGTCGGCGGCATGCAGCTCTACAAGGGCCAGGCGCCCGGTTCCGCCAAGGAGGAGCGCCTCGCGCCACGCATCACCGCGACGGCGCGCTCGCTGTGGCTGGTGTACGCACTCATCACCGTCGCCGGGATCGTGAGCCTGCGCATCTGCGGCATGTCGTGGTTCGATGCGATCTGCCATGCGTTCTCCGCGGTCGGACTCGGCGGCTTCTCGACCCACGACCGCAGCATCGGCTATTTCGACTCCCCGGCGATCGAGCTGACGCTCATCGCGCTGATGCTGATCGCCTCGCTCAACTTCGCGCGCCACTTCATCGCCCTGAAGCGCCTGAGCCTCGACACCTACCAGGTCGACCCCGAGTGCCGCGCGATCTTCGGGATCCTGTCGGTGAGCGTCGTCGGCATCGCGGTGCTGCTCACCTGGCACGGTGTCTACCCCGGCTTCATGACGGCGCTGCGCCACTCCGCCTTCAACGTCGTCTCGCAGGCGACCACCAGCGGGCTCACCAGCCAGGATTACCAGCAGTGGCCGGTATTCGCCCCGTACTGGATGCTGTTCCTCTCCTGCATCGTCTGCAGCACCGGCTCGACCGGCGGCGGCATCAAGATGTTCCGTCCGCTGCTGCTCGCGCGGCAGGCGGGACGCGAGCTGAAGCTCCTGGTGCACCCGGCGGCGATGGCGCCGGTGCGCATCGGCGGGCGGCCGATTCCGGATTCGGTGGGCCACGCGGTGCTGGCCTTCATCTTCCTGTACTTCATGACGGTGGTGGTCTTCACTTTCGCGCTGCTCCTGACCGGTCTCGACTTCGACTCGGCGCTCACCGCGGCCGTCGCCTCGATCAACAACACCGCCCACGGCTTCGGCGCACCGGGCGCGGTGCACAATTTCCACGGACTCACGGCGGCGCAGACCTGGCTGTGTACCGCGGCGATGCTGCTCGGGAGACTCGAGATCTTCAGCGTGATCGTGGTGTTCACACCGGCTTACTGGCGAAAGTAAGGCCAGCAACGCGCCGCGCGGGCCGGGCGTGAGGGGTGGCGAGGCGCGCGTGAGCGCCACCGCTCAGCTGTGAATGTAGCTTTCCAGCTGCTCGATCTGCTGCTGCTGCTCGGCGATGACCGCCTTGACGAGATCGCCGATCGACACCACGCCGACCACGCGCGCGCCCTCGACGACCGGCAGGTGCCGTACGCGCCGGTCGGTCATGAGCTGCATGCACTGCTGCACCGAGGTCTCGAGCGACACCGTGAGCACCGGCGAGCTCATGATGTCGCGCACCGGGGTATCGGCCGAGGAGCGGCCGCGCAGGATCACTTTGCGGGCGTAATCGCGCTCCGAGACGATGCCCTCGAGCGCGGAGCCGCGCATCACCAGCAGCGCCCCGACGTGGTGCTCGGCCATGAGGCGGATCGCATCGAGCACCGCGGCCTGCGGCTCCACCGAAAAGATCGCCCGACCCTTGCGTTCGAGCAGTGTCCGCACCGTGGTCATGTCCTCACCCCTTCAAAGTTGCGGCTTACCGCGCGGCGGCGGCTCAAGCGCCGCGGCTAGTGTGCCGCCGGGCCGACCTCCACCGTCAAGATGACATTGGCACTCACGTCGAGGGTCCCGGCCTCCACCGGCGTCGGCACCTCGGCGCCGCTCACGGAGGCGCGCGCCACCGCCATGCGGGTGCGGAGCGGAACAATGCCGGGACTCGATTCCTCCACGGTCAGCACGCGCAGGATCCGCAGGCTCAAGGCCCCGGCCAGCACCTCCGCCTCGGCGCGCGCCCGGGTTGCCGCCTCGCGCAGCGCCTCCGAGCGCACGGCATCCTGGTCGCGGAGCGTGAACTGGATGCCCTGCACGCGATTGGATCCCGCGCGGGTGGCGGCGTCGATCACATCGCCGATACGCGCGAGGTCATCGAGCTGCACCTGCACGACGTTGAGCGCGGTGTAGCCGGTGATGGTCGGCTCGCCGCCGCTCGAGTGGTACTGGTAATTCGGGCTGAGGGAGTAGCTGGCGGTCTTCAGTTGCGCGGTGGGACCTGCGACCTTGCGCAGCGCGGCGAGCACCGCCTCGAGCTGGCGCGCGTTCGCGGCCGCCGCATCCTGCGACAGCGGCGCCTGAGTCTGCACGCCCAGGTCGATCTGCACGCGGTCGGGCTTGGCGCTGACGCGCGCATCTCCGCTGACGCGAATCGACGACAGCGGTGCGGCAGCGGCCGTGGCGGCCTGCGCCAGCGCGGGCGCGGCCGCGGCGCCGCTCAGCGCGAGGAGCGCCGCCAACAACAGTTCCATAACACGCGGCGGGGCGGAACGCATTCGCATATTCTACGCGCGCGCCGTGCGGCAGTTCATACTTTGGCCAGCAGGACGCGCGCCGTACGCTGGCGGGACGGTATAACAGCATATGGAAAGGCGCGAAGAAAACCGCAGGGAAATCCACGTCGCACCGGACCGCTTCGAGGTCACGACCGAGGACGCGATCCTCACCACGGAGCTGTCCTCGGCGGTCGCGGTGTGCGTGTACGACGCGGCCGACGAGGCCGGCGCGCTGCTGCATCTTCGCTGCATCGTGAAGACCTCCAAGCCCGCCGACGTCACCGATACGACGCTCGCGACCGAGCTGTTGCTGCTCGACCGCTGCCTCGAGGCGCTGCGCGAGGCGGCGCCCGCCGCGCGCCATCTGCAGGCGCGCATCGTCGCGCACCTGTCCGAGGGCGCACATGCCCGGCCGGTGTGCGAGACGATCATGAGCCTGGTGAGCCACTACCTCACCGACGCCGGGGTGCAGATGCTGCCCGAGGACGTCGCCGCGGGACCGGCGCGCACGCTGCGTTTCCGCCCCGGCATGGGATGGGTGCACACGCGCGCCTGAGAGCCCCGCGCGAGGCGGCGGTGCCGAGCGAAGTCCGGGCCGCCCTCGAGCACCTGTTCGGCGAAAGCGTCGCCCACGTGCGGGTGATCGAGCACTCCTGGTTCGCGCGCCTGCACGGGCCGGCACTCGCCACGACGCGCCGCGGCCGCATTTATCTGCGCGGCGGGGCCGCCGCCTTCTTCGCCGATCCGCGCCTCGTGCTGCACGAGTACTGGCACGTCATCGGACAGTGGCAGCGCGGCACGCTCACCGTGCCGCGCTACCTCCTCGAGTGCCTCAAGCGCGGGTACTGGAACAACCGCTTCGAGGTCGAGGCGCGCAAGTTCGCCGACACCCACGCTGGAGCCCTGCACTCGCTCATCGCGCAGCCGCTGACTTCCTCGTCCGCCGTTCCGCAGGTCCGGCTCGCACGCTGACGGGCGGCGCACGCCGCCCGGCGCCGCCCCCTTGTCGGCGCCCCGCGCCGACCTACAATACGCGACCCTTTCCGAAAGGCTTACTTCCTCGAGCGGTGGGGAAGCACCCGAAGCGATCGACATGACGCGCGCCAAACACCTCGACTACGACCTCATCGTCGTCGGCGGCGGCCATGCCGGCACCGAGGCGGCGCTTGCCGCGGCGCGCATGGGCGCGCGGACGCTCCTCCTCACCCAGAGCATCGAGACCCTCGGAGCGATGAGCTGCAACCCCGCAATCGGCGGTATCGGCAAGGGACACCTGGTGCGCGAGATCGACGCCCTGGGCGGCGCCATGGCGCGCGCGGCCGACCGCGCCGGCATCCAGTTCCGCACCCTGAACGCGAGCAAGGGGCCGGCGGTGCGCGCGACCCGCGCCCAGGCCGACCGCCAGCTCTATCGGTGTGCGATCCGCTCACTCCTCGAGAACCAGCCGAACCTCGCGCTCTTCCAGCAGGAGGCGGCCGACCTCCTGGTCGAGGGCAGCCGCGTGTGCGGCGTCGTCACCGTCACCGGGATCGAGATCGCAGCGCGCGCGGTGGTGCTCACCGTCGGCACCTTCCTCGGCGGGCGCATCCACGTGGGGCTCGACCACTACCAGGGCGGGCGCGCCGGCGACCCGGCATCGCTGCGCCTCGCCGCGCGGCTGCGGGAGCTCAACCTCCGTGTCGGGCGCCTGAAGACCGGGACTCCGCCGCGAATCGATGGCCGTACACTCGACTGGTCGGTCATGACCCGCCAGCCCGGGGATGTGCCGACTCCAGTCTTCTCGTTCCTTGGGCGAGTCGATGAGCATCCCAGGCAAGTTGATTGTTTCATAACGCAGACGAATGAGCGCACGCATGAGATCATCCGTTCCGCCACGGACCGCTCGCCGATGTTCACAGGGGTCATCGAGGGCGTAGGTCCCCGCTACTGCCCCTCGGTCGAGGACAAGGTCGTGCGCTTCGCCGAGAAGTCCTCGCACCAGATCTTCGTCGAGCCCGAGGGGCTCCAAACCTGCGAGATCTATCCGAACGGCATCTCGACGAGCCTGCCGTTCGATGTGCAGTGCGAGTTCGTGCGCACGATCCGTGGCTTCGAGAACGCGCACCTCACCCGTCCCGGCTACGCGATCGAGTACGACTATTTCGATCCGCGCGACCTTAAGGGCTCGCTCGAGACCAGGGCGCTCGGCGGTCTCTACTTCGCCGGGCAGATCAACGGCACCACGGGCTACGAGGAGGCCGCCGCCCAGGGGCTCATCGCCGGCATCAATGCCGCGCGCAGCGTCCGCGGCGAGGAGCCCTGGGTGCCGAAGCGCAGTGACGCCTACCTCGGGGTGCTCATCGATGACCTCGTGACGCGCGGCACGCGCGAGCCCTACCGCATGTTCACGAGCCGCGCCGAGCATCGGCTGCTGCTGCGCGAGGACAACGCGGACCTGCGCCTGACGCCCATCGGGCGCGCCATGGGCCTCGTGGACGAGGAGCGCTGGCGGCTCTTCGAGGTCAAGCAGTACCTCACCGATCGCGAGATCGAGCGGCTCGCCGCCCGGCGCCTGAAGCCCGGCCAGTTGCCCGCCGCGTGGGCCGCCCGCGTGCTCGGCGCGCCGCTCACCCAGGACGCATCGGCTCTCGAGCTGCTGCGCCGGCCCGGGGTGAGCTATGAGGCGCTCCTCGAGGTCGCCGGGGCTCCCGAGTGGCGCCTGGAAACGAGCGCGCAAGACCCGCGCGCCGAGCTCCCGATCGATGAGCGGCTCCCGGATCAGATTCGCACCCAGATCGAGGTGCGCGCCCGCTACGCCGGCTACCTCGAGCGGCAGCAGGAGGAGATCGAGCGCGCACGGCGGAACGAGGAGACCACGCTCCCGGCCGACCTCGACTACCGCGAGCTCGCGGGGCTCTCGCACGAAGTGCGCCAACGCCTGAGCGAAGCCCGACCCGCGACCGTCGGCCAGGCGGGCCGCATTCCGGGTGTGACGCCCGCCGCCGTGTCGATCCTGCTCGTGCACCTGAAGAAGCGCGCCGCGCGCACCGCGCACCGCGTCGCATGAGCGCCTTCACGCAGCAGCTCGCGCGCGCCTGGGAGAAAAACGATTCGCTCTTGTGTGTGGGGCTCGATCCGGAGATCGAGCGCTTCCCGCCGCACATCCTGGCCGGGCCCTCGCCGATCTTTCAGTTCAACAAGGCCGTCATCGACGCCACCGCGGACCTGGTGTGCGCCTACAAGCCCCAGTTCGCGCATTACGCCGCCTACGAGGCCGAGGACCAGCTCGAGCGCACGATCGACTACGTGCACCGCACCTATCCAGGGATCCCCGTGATCCTCGACGGCAAGCGCGGCGACGTCGGCAATACCGCCGAGCGCTACGCCATCGAGGCCTTCGAGCGCTACGGGGCGGATGCGCTGACGGTCAACCCCTACCTCGGCGGCGACTCGCTCGAGCCCTTCCTCAAGCATGCGGACAAGGGCGTCGTGATCCTCTGCCGCACCTCCAATCCCGGAGCGCGGGACCTTCAGGATCTCGAGGTCGGCGCGCGGCGGCTCTACCATGTGGTGGCCGAGCTCGCCGTGACGCGCTGGAACACGCGCGGCAACTGCGCGCTCGTGGTGGGCGCCACCTATCCGCGCGAGCTCGCCGAGGTACGCCGCATCGTCGGCGACATGCCGCTGCTCCTGCCCGGCGTCGGCGCGCAGGGGGCGGATGTGGCGCAGGCGGTTCACAACGGCCAGACGCGGGCGGGCACCGGACTTCTGGTGAGCTCCTCGCGCGCCATCCTCTACGGCTCGCAGGAAGCCACGGGCGCGGACTTCGCCGCGCGGGTGCGCGCCGCGGCCGAGGCGCTGCGGGGACAGATCAACCTCAGCCGCGCCCGGCCGCACTCCCCATGACGCGCCGCCCCGCCGCGTGGCTCACCGCGGTCGCCTGGAGCCTCGCGCTCGCCTCGCTCGCCGCCTGCACGCGCAACGGCGGCGCGGGGCCCAGCGGTGCGGATGAGGCGGGCGGGGCGCCGGCGGGACCCGTGCTGGTGCGCGGCGGCGGTCCCGACCCCGACTCTCTCGATCCGCAGAAAGTCCGCGGCTTCGAGGCCCAGAGCATCGTGCGCGACCTCTGCGAGGGGCTCACCACGCTCGACCACGACGCCGCGGTGGCGCCGGGCGTCGCGAGCCGCTGGAGCGTGAGCGCCGACGGCAGGGTCTATACCTTCACGCTCCGGCCGGAGGCGCGCTGGTCGAACGGGGAACGAGTGGTCGCGGCGGATTTTGTGGCGGGGCTGCGCCGGCTCGTCGACCCCGCGACCGCCTCGGGCTACGCGCAGTATGCCGATGTCATCGCCAACACCGGCGACATCGTGGCGGGCCGCAAGCCCCCGGAGGCCTTAAGCGTAGCGGCTCCCGATGACTCGACCGTGGTGGTGACGCTCGCGGCTCCCGCGCCCTACCTGCCCTCGCTCCTCTCCCACCCGAGCACCTGCCCGGTGCATCGGGCGACGCTCGCAAGCCACCCCGAGAGCCACGCGCGCCCCGGTGTCATGGTCTCGAACGGCGCCTTCGTGCTGAAGGAGTGGGTGCAGGGCTCCTACGTGCTTGCGACGCGCAATCCCCGCTACTGGAACCACGCCGCGACGCGCCTCGCGGCGGTGAAATACCTGATCATTCCCGATGAGAACGCCGAGCTCGCCCGCTATCGCAGCGGCGAGCTCGAGATCACCGCGGTGGTGCCCCGCGGGCAGTTCGACTGGATCAGGGAGCATCTGGGCAAGGAACTGCACGTCTCGCCTCAGCTCACGACCTACTACTACGGCTTCAACCTGCGCCGCGCGCCCTTCGCCGACAGGCCGAAGCTGCGCCGCGCGCTCTCGCTGGTGATCGACCGCGAGAAGCTCGCCGAGCTCGTGCTGCGGGTCGGGGAGCTGCCGGCGTACGGCTGGGTACCCCCTGGCATCGATCGCTACACGCCGCAGTCCTTCGACTATCGCAGTGAGCCGATCGCGACGCGCATCGCCGAGGCGCAGCGCCTGTACCGCGAGGCGGGCTACTCGCGCACCAAGCCGCTGGCCTTCGAGCTCAGCTACAACGCGGGCGAAGTGCATACCAAGCTCGCGGTCGCCGTCGCTTCCATGTGGAAGGAAGCGCTCGGCGTCGACGTGAAGCTCACGCAGGTCGAGTTCAAGACGCTGCTCCAGGAGGTCGATCGCGGGGACGTCGAAATGTTCCGCTCGAGCTGGGCGGGCGACTACAACGACGCCTATACGTTTGCCCAGTACCTGAAGAGCGACTTCGGGCTGAACCTGCCGCGCTACCGCAGCGCCGCCTACGACGCGCTCCTCGCGCGTGCCGCGGCCGAGGTCGACGGCGCCAGGCGCCGCGCGCTGCTCGAGGAGGCCGAGCGGGTCATGCTCGCCGACCATCCGCTCGTTCCGTTGTATTTTTACGTGAACAAGCACCTGGTGAAGCCCGAGGTCCTGGGCTGGTACGACAACGTCATGAACGTGACCTACAGCAAGGACCTGGGGCTCGGGACGGCGGTGCGTTGAAGTCCGCGCCGAGCTGCCACACCGGCGCGCTTAAGTGCGCGCTGATCGCCGTCAGCACCGGCTAAGCTTGCGGGCCTGGATTTCTGCGGAGGCCGCCGCGGTGAATTGGCATCTGTTCGCGGGATTTCTCGGCATCACGATCGTGCTGCTCCTCGTCCCGGGGCCGATCGTGACGCTCGTGATCTCGACCGCGGCGACGCGGGGCGTGCGGGCGGGCCTCATCACCGTCGCCGGTACTTCCACCGGGAACGCGGTGCTCCTCGCCGCGATCGCGCTCGGCTTGAGCTGGGTGCTCGCGCACGCCGCCTATCTCTTCGAGGCGCTGCGCTGGATCGGGGCCGGATACCTCGTGTGGCTCGGCCTGCAGACCTGGCGTAACGCCGGCCGGCCGGCGCCGCCCATTGCCGGCAACCACGTGCACTTCCGGCGCGGCGTACTGGTCGCGCTCTCGAACCCCAAGACCATCGCCTTCTTCACGGCATTCCTGCCGCAGTTCGTCGATCCCGCGCTGCCGGCCGGGCGGCAGCTCTTGGTGATGTGCGTGGTGACGGTGCTGCTCGCGGCGGTGAGCGATTCCTGCTGGGCCATCGCCTCCGGTCTCGGGCGTGCCTGGTTCATGAGACCTGAGCGCGCCAAGCTCCTGGGGCGCGCCTCCGGAGCCACGCTCATCGGCGGCGGAATCCTGCTGTCGCTCGCGCGGCGGCCGGCGTAATTCATCGGACAGCAGCTTCGTTGCCGCGCTGTGAGGCTCACTTGCCGATGCAGAAGCTCGAGAAAATGCGCCCCAGGAGATCGTCGCTGGTGAACTCGCCGGTGATCTCGTTCAGCGCCTGCTGTGCGGCGCGCAGCTCCTCGGCTACGAGCTCGCCGGCGCGCCGCTCGGTGAGCTGACGGGCGGCCTCCTCCGTGTGCTCGCGGGCGCGCGCCAGCGACTCCAGGTGCCGCAGCCGCGCGCTGATCGCCCCGCCCTCGACCGTCTGAAATCCCATGCAGCCCTTCAAGTGCGCCCGCAGCTCATCGAGACCCGCCCCGGTGAGCGCCGAGACATAAAGGCGCGGCGGCCCGGTGACGGTGTCGGGGAGCGGCAGCCCCACCGCCAGGTCGCACTTATTCAGCACCAGCGTCACCGGGACATCCTCAGGCAACAGCGCGCGCTCCTCGCGATAGGCGTTCGCCGCCGGATCCTCCGCGATGTCGATGACGAACAGTACCCGGTCGGCGCGCTCGATCTCGCTGCGCGCGCGCCGCACGCCCTCCTCCTCGACCGGATCGCCGCCGCGGCGCAGACCCGCCGTGTCGAGCACGTGCAGCGGCATGCCGTCGACGGCGAGCGGCACGCGCACCACGTCGCGCGTGGTGCCCGGGAGCGGGGTCACGATCGCCGCATCGTAGCCGGCGAGGCGGTTGAGCAGACTCGACTTGCCGGCGTTGGGACGTCCGGCGATGACGATCGTCATCCCCTCGTGCAGCAGCCTCCCCTGGCGCGCGCTCTCGAAGACGCCGCCGAAGTGATCGCGCACCGTCTGGAAGCGCTCGCTGAGCTCGCGATCGGCGAGGAAGTCGACTTCCTCCTCGGGAAAGTCGATCGCCGCTTCGACATAAGTGCGCAGCTCGATCACCGCCTCGGTCAGCCCGCGGACCATGGCGGAGAACTCCCCCTGGAGCGAGCGCATCGCCGCGCGTACCGCCTCGCGCGAGCCCGCATCGATCAGGTCGGCGATCGCCTCCGCCTGAGCGAGATCCAGCTTGTCGTTGAGGAAGGCGCGCTGGGTGAACTCCCCGGCCTGCGCGCGGCGCGCGCCGAGCTCGAGCGCCCGCGCGACCAGCGCCTCGAGCACGACCGGTCCGCCATGGCCGTGGAGCTCGAGCACGTGCTCGCCGGTATAGGAAGCGGGTGCGGGGAAGAACAAGGCGAGGCCCGCATCGATCGGCTCCCGTCCGGCGTCGAGAAAGCGCGCGAAGGTCGCGCGCCGCGGCGCCGGCAGCTCCCCGAGCATGACCGCCGCGATCTCCGGCGCCTTGGGGCCCGAGACGCGCACGATGCCCACACCGCCTCGTCCCGGAGGCGTCGCGGCGGCCACGATGGTATCCGTGCGCGTCATGTGCGCCCTCGCCGGCAAAGGCTACCGCGATGTTCCCACGGTGTCGCGGGATGTTGAACCTTGGGTATCCTCGGCCGCGACCACCCTCGAGGAGGCGCCATGTCCGCCTATGAGCTCGCGCAGCTGAACATCGGCATCATCCGCGGACCGATGGACTCCCCCGTCATGGCGGAGTTCGCCGCGAACCTCGCGCGCATCAACGCGCTCGCGGACTCCGCTCCCGGCTTCGTATGGCGGCTGCAGACCGAGGCGGGCGATGCGACCGCGCTCCGTCCATTCGAGAACGAGAGCATGCTGCTCAACATGTCGGTGTGGCGGGATGCGGATTCGCTGCGCCGGTTCGTGTACCGCAGCGCGCACGCCGATATCCTGAAGCGCCGCCGCGAGTGGTTCGAGCCGATCCTTGAGGCGATCCTGGTGCTGTGGTGGGTGCCATTCGGGCACCGGCCGAGTATCGAGGAGGCGATGGAGAGACTCACGCTGCTGCGGGCCCGGGGCGCCAGCCCCGAGGCCTTCACGTTCCGGCAGACCTTCCCACCGCCCGATGCGCCGGCGACCGAGGAGCCCGGGGGCTTCGAAGACGAGTGCCCGGCCACTTGAGGCCGGACACGTTCAGGTCTTCTTCGCCGCCACCAGCGCGCCGATACGCCGGTTGATGTTCCACTGCTGCGCGATGGACAGCACCGTGTTCGTCACCCAGTAGAGCACCAGTCCCGCCGGGAACACCGCGAAGGTCGCCGACATCACGAGCGGCATGATCATGAACACCTTGGCCTGCACCGGGTCGGGCGGCGCGGGGTTGAGCTTGTACTGCACGAACATCGCCACCGCCATGATCGCCGGCAGGATGAACAGCGGGTCGTGCGAGGACAGGTCGTGGATCCAGAGCGCAAAGGGCGCCTGGCGCATCTCGACGCTCTCGAGCAGCACCCAGTAGAAGGCGATGAACACCGGGATCTGGATGATGATCGGGAGGCAGCCGGCGACCGGGTTGATCTTCTCGCGCTTGTAGAGCTCCATCATCGCCCGGCCGAGCTTCTCGCGGTCGTCGGCGTAGGTCTCCTGCAGATTCTTGATGCGCGGCTGCAGGGTCTTCATTTTGCCCATCGAGCGCCCGCTCGCCTCCGACAGCGGGTAGAACAGCAGCTTGAGGAGGAAGGTCACCAGGATGATCGCCACACCCCAGTTGCCGGTCAGCGTGTACACGTAGCTCAGCGCGAGGAACAGCGGCCGCGCCAGGAACCACAAGCGCCCGTAGTCGGCCACGTGGTCGAGCCCCGGGGCGGTCGCCTCGAGCGCCTGCTGCAGCTTCGGCCCGACGAACAGCGTCTCGCCGAATTTCCCATCCGCGCCGGGCGCGACCGTCTGCTCGGCCCCTTCGGCGGCGATCAGGAACCTGTTGGCCTGGACTTCGAGCGTGAATCGGTACGGGCTATCGCGCGGCGGCACGATGGCGCTGACGAAGTGATGCTGAAGCGCCGCGATCCAGCCGTTCGAGACCTGCAGCGCGAGGTGGCTGTCCTGGGCGTCGGTGGGGTCGAGCTTACGGTACTTGCTGCCGTCCCAGATCGCCGGCCCGTGGAACGCGTAGCTGTCGGTGTTGAACATCGAGCGCTTGGTCGGGGGGTCGTTGCGCAGGATCTGCGCGTAGGAACGCGCCTGCCATGGGGCGGCGCCGCCGTTGTGCACCTGGTACTCGAGGTCGATGCGGTAGGCGCCGCGGTGGAAGACATAGGTCTTGGTGACGGTGACGCCGTTCTCGCCGCGCCAGGTGAGCGGCACCCGCAGCTGCGTCGCGCCATCGAGCGCGTAAGCACCCTGGGCGCTCTCAAAGGTCGCGAGGTGCGTCGGGTAGGCCTCGCCCGCAGGCCCCGTGAGGCCCGACTGCAGCACGTAGAGCGTCTGCGGGTCGGCCTCGTTCTCGAGCCGCACGGGCTCGGGCTCGCCCTTGACCTTGGGGTAGGCGAGTAGATCGACCTGCCGGAGCGTCCCGCCGTGCGAGCTGATCTCGGCGTCGAGGACATCGGTGCGCACGTGCACGAGCGGCGCCGTGTCGAGTGCTTGCGCGGCGGGCGCGGCGGCGGCGGGCGTCACGGCCGTGGAAGCTCCCGCCGCCGTCGCTGCGGTGCCGGAGGCGGCCGTGCCGGCCGCAGGCGCAGCCTCGGGGACGCGGCTCCCGAGCTCATTCGCGGGCGCGGCGGTGCGCCCCGGCTGCTGCGCGCTCGTGGCCGCGGCGGGCGTGGCCGGCGCGGCGCCGTAGTCGCGCATCCACGCGTCGTAGTCGGCGAACAAGAGCAGCGCGAGCGCGCCCAAGAGGAAAATGCGCGGGTTATTGATCGTGGGCATGATGGGCACAGACCGGCTGCGACGGCACCGGGTCGAAGCCCCCGGGGTTCCAGGGGTGGCAGCGGGCGAGGCGCCGCGCCGCGAGCCACCCGCCGCGCAGCACGCCGAAGCGGGCGACCGCATCGAGTGCGTACTGTGAGCACGACGGATAGAAGCGGCACGCGGGACCCACCAGCGGACTCAACGCATACTGGTAGAAGCGGATCGCACCGGTCACGAGGCTGCGCATCACGGCGTCACTTCAGCGACTTTGCGCCACAGCACGGCGAGGCTCTCGTGCAGCGCGCGCGGCGGGGCCGCGCGCGCCCCGGGCCGCACGCTCACCACGAGATCGAGCGCCGGGAGCGCACGCTGGTGCAAGCGGAACGACTCACGGATGATGCGGCGGAGACGGTTGCGCGCAACACCGCCGCCGGCGGCGCGTACCGCCACCGCGAGCCCGAGGCGCGGCGCGCCTAAATCGTTCGCTGTCGCAATCACGGTGAAAAATCCGTCACCCAGGCGCCGCCCGCGCGCATAAGCCGCATCGAAATCGCGCTTGCGCCGCAGGCGAAGTCGCGCCGGCAGAGTCAGCCGCCCTCGCATCGGGCCCCTGATGAGACCTTGGTAGGATGCCTGGCGCGCGCGCTCGGTTCCCTCGCAAAGCGCAGCCAGCCTCACGTTCAGGGTATCAGCTTGTGGCGGCCCTTGGCGCGGCGCCGCGCCAGCACCTTGCGGCCGTTCTTGGTGGCCATGCGCGCGCGGAACCCGTGGGTGCGCTTGCGGCGCACTTTACTCGGCTGATAGGTACGCTTCATACCGCGGGCTCCGTCGACAATGCTTGAAAAAAAGGGCGGCAAGGCTAAGCCGTTGAGCGCCAAGGTGTCAATACAGCGCGCGCCGCACGCCGCGCGCACGCCACGGGCGCCAGAGCTTCAGCGCGCGCGCCGATCGGTATAGACTTCGCGGCCTTTTCCTCAACGATCTCTCGATCAAGACGCGGAGGCAAACGCGCGTGGAAGCGTCGCTTTGGACTCGCTGCATGGGCGCGTTGGAGGCGGAGCTTCCGGAGCAGCAATTCAATACCTGGGTGCGGCCGCTGCAGGCGATGGAAGGCCACGGCGCACTCAAGCTCCTCGCGCCGAATCGCTTCGTGGTCGACTGGGTGAACGCCAACCTGCTGCCGCGGATCGGCGAGCTGCTGCGCGATGAGGGTTCGGGCGATGCGCCCATCATCACCGTCGAGGTGGGCTCGCGCACCCAGAGCCTGCGTGGCGCGACGGCGAATGCCGCGCGCGCGCGGCCCAGCGAGGGGCTGGTGGTCGGCGCGCGGCTCAATCCCGATTTCACCTTCGGCAGTTTCGTCGAGGGCAAGAGCAACCAGCTCGCCAAGGCCGCGGCCCTCCAGGTGGCGGAGAATCCCGGCCGCGCCTACAACCCGCTGTTCATCTACGGCGGCGTCGGCCTCGGCAAGACGCACCTGATGCACTCGATCGCGCACCTCATCAAGGAAAACGACCCTGAGGCGCGCATCGCCTACGTCCACTCCGAGCGCTTCGTCAGCGATATGGTGCGGGCGCTGCAGCACAACTCGATGAACGAGTTCAAGACGGCCTACCGCTCGCTGAACGCCCTCCTCATCGACGACATCCAGTTCTTCGCCGGCAAGGAGCGCTCGCAGGAGGAGTTCTTCCACACCTTCAACGAGCTGCTCGAGGGGCAGCACCAGGTGATCCTCACCTGCGACCGCTATCCCAAGGAAGTCGAGGGCCTCGAGGAGCGGTTGAAATCGCGCTTCGGCTGGGGACTGACGGTGGCGATCGAGCCGCCCGAGCTCGAGACCTGCGTGGCGATCCTCATGACCAAGGCACGCGCCGCCAGCGTGCAGCTGCCCGAGGAAGTGGCGTTCTTCATCGCCAAGCGCATCCGCTCCAACGTGCGCGAGCTCGAGGGAGCATTGCGCCGTGTGATGGCGAACTCGCGCTTCACCGGACGGGCGATCACGCTGGAATTCACCAAGGAAGCCCTCAAGGACCTGCTGTCGCTGCAGGCGAAGCTGGTCACGATCGACAACATCCAGAAGACCGTCGCCGACTACTACAAAGTGCGCATGGCGGACCTGCTCTCCAAGCGCCGCAGCCGCTCGGTGGCACGTCCGCGGCAGGTGGCGATGGCGCTCGCCAAGGAGCTCACCAACCACAGCCTGCCGGAGATCGGCGATGCCTTCGGCGGGCGCGATCACACCACCGTGCTGCACGCCTGCAAGCGCATCAAAGAGCTGCGCGACAGCGAACAGCGCATGAAGGAAGACTACTCAAACCTGTTGAGAACCCTGGCCGGCTGAGGGTGCTCGCTTGTGAATTTGCTGTGAACGAGCTTGGGGATAAAGTTATACACAGGCCGTGTACAGCTCCAAGGCAGTTCCTCCCAGCGCTAGTAGTGCGCTGACGCGCTGCAAGAGTCTGTGCAGGCGTAGAAAATATTCTTATCCCCGGAATCCCCAGGCTCTATAACTTCTACAACAAAGACTTCAGACCTGCCAAAGATCCATTAGAGAGTGACCCACATGAAGCTGACCGCCACGCGCGAAGATATTCTCGGCCCACTACAAAGCGTCATCGGAGTCGTCGAGCGGCGGCAGACGATGCCGGTGCTGGCGAATGTGCTGCTGTCAACGCGTGACAACCGACTGAGCGTCACCGGAACGGATCTCGAAGTGGAGCTCGTTGCAGCGAGCCAGGTGAGCGTGCAGCAGGCGGGCGATATCACCGTGCCGGGACGCAAGCTGCTCGATATTTTTCGCTCATTGCCCGAGAAAACCAGCGTCTCGCTGAGCACCGAGGGTGAGCGGGTGTCGCTGCGCGCGGGACGCAGCCGCTTCACGCTCTCGAGCCTTCCGGCCTCGGAATTTCCGCTGGTGGACGAGATCAATGCGCAGCAGACCTTGAGCGTGCCGCAGGGAGAGTTCCGCCGCCTGATCGACAAGACACATTTCTCGATGGCACAGCAGGACGTGCGCTACTACCTCAACGGTCTGCTGCTCGAGACCGACGGCAAGGCCTTGCGCGCCGTCGCGACGGATGGCCATCGTCTCGCGCTCTGCGAGATCGAGCTCAGCGGCAAGGCGAGAGCCAGCCAGCAAGTGATCGTGCCCCGCAAGGGAGTGCTCGAGCTACAACGAATCCTCGGGACCGAGGGGAATATTGAGCTCGCGGTAGGCAGCAATCACGTTCGCGCCCAGATCGGCGACATTCGCTTTACTTCGAAGCTGATCGATGGTCGTTTCCCGGAATACGCGCGCGTGATCCCGGCAAATCCATCCCGGACGGTGGAAGCGGAGCGGGAGTCGCTGAAGCTGGCCCTGCAACGCACAGCCATTCTCTCGAACGAGAAATACCGCGGGATCCGTCTGACGGCGCGCCCAGGGCTGCTCATGATCCAGGCTCACAATCCGGAGCAGGAAGAAGCAGAGGACCAGGTCGAGGTGAATTACAAAGGCGAGGAAGTCGAGATCGGCTTCAACGTCAATTACCTCCTCGACGCGCTCGGCGCGATCGAGAGCGAGAAGGTGGAGATCGGCCTCACCGACTCGAACAGCAGCTGTCTGATCCACGCGCCGGGGACTACCCACACGAAGTACGTCGTGATGCCGATGCGGCTGTAGCCCCGCGGCAAGGCTTGAGGACCGAGACCCGATCGCCGGCGCTGGCGCGTCGGAGAGCGGCTCGGTCGGCGAGGCTTACCTGAAACCTGCGGACCGGCTGGAAAGCGATCGATGCGTCGATGCGCGTGCTCGACCTAGCTCCGCGGGTCTTGGATCTCTGGCGAAGTCCGCGTGGGCTTCCCTCGCCACGAACCACGGGTGTGCTCTTCAGCTACCCGGCTTCGGCCGAGCGAATATGTGAGCGGACGCAGACACCTCATTCCCGGCCGCGGGCTTCTCATGTGGAGATAGCATCGGATTCATCCGGTGGCGTCAGTGAGCGGCCGAAGGGACAGCTCACGGGAACCGGACGCTGTGGCAGGCCTGTTCGCGGGCCGGACACGGTGGTTCCACGTGGAACCCTGGCTCTGGCTTAGCGTGCACGGTCGCTTGGCGGCGCAACCATGAGCCTCGCTGAGCTCCCCACGACCAACCCGCGCCGCATCGAATATGCGCGGCTCTCCGTGCCCGCCAGTCTTGCGCTGATCCGGGGCGGCAACGGCTCCAGAAAGACCGAGCTGTTCGCCGCCTTCCTGCTACGGCGTAGCTGATCGTCCCACCCACGTAACACATGGTGCTCGGAAGGCATAGACAAGATCATATGGGAGTCATTGGGCGTGTCAGGCATCCTCCGACGGCAGCACAAGCGCCGGGAATCAAGCTGGGATGGAGGGCACTAACGCGAATAGCTTCGCGGCAGCTGCTGACGTGGCCTCATTTGAGCTCAGGGGCGCCAATAGCGCGGCTGGCGCCGCCAGTGGGGAAGTCGGGACTGCAAGAAATGGGTGCTGGATGGTCCCGGCCGTGAAGCTCTAGTTAGCCGGTCGATTTTGGGGCACCGCCGGTGAGCCACAAACCTCTCCTCCCACGTGTCAGGTCCAGATCGTGGACAGTTCTTGTGATCTCGTGCCTTTGTGGGATCGCGGTTAGCGTCATTGGCTTCGCTGCTGCGTCACTGGGTCGAAGTTGGCTCAGCCGCACTTCCTACGTGATCTTTCTTTGCTGCTGGCTAGTTGCGGCCATAGCTTGGATCTTGTGGAGGCTTGAAACAGTTGGTTGGTTTTCACATCGTGGCCACCTAGCAGGCAAAGGCGTGCGTCGGCTAACAATCGTTGGAGGGGTCCGTGAGGCGTGGTCGGTCTGGCGCCGCAGGCGCCTGGGGACAGTGTGCGCCCGCGGCGCTTGTCGGGCGTGGTCGTCCCGCCCCGCAACTTCACCGTTGGATTCCGCGAGCTGACCCATGGGTTCCGTAGCTAGACTCGACGGACGCGTTCGTCGACCGGCGGGGCTCCGGCGAGCGGATATCCAGCCGGTGACAGAGGCGTTATCGTCAGGCGAGAGTCTCCGGCACGCGCCAGCGCCCGGCTCACTTGGTGTCGCCGCTGAGCCGTCGAAAGCGCAACGTATCCGTCCCATGCAGTGGCAGAGACTTCTGGCGCAGCGGCGGCCTTGGTTCCACGTGGAACCCGGCGGCCTCGCTCGATTCGCCCGAGGGCTCACATCCCGGTTGCGGCTGGCGGCGTTGAGCGGCCCCCGTGCACGGCATAACGGCGGGAGCTCGTCCAGTCACGGCAGGCCGGCCGGGCCGGCGCGAGGGCCGGTCGCCCCAGGCGCGCAAACATGAGTCTCGCCGAGCTCACCGTCACCAACTTGCGCTGCATCGAGCAGGCGCAGCTCGAGGTGTCCACCGGTCTCACCCTGATCTGGGGAGGCAATGGCTCTGGAAAGACCTCGCTTCTGGAGGCGATTTTCATGCTGGGACGTGGCCGATCGTTCCGTACGCGCAACACAGAGCGGTTGATTAGGCGTGGTCAAGATCACCTGAGAGTCATTGGGCGTGTCCAGGGGCTATCCGATGTCAGCACGGTGGTGGGACTCGAGCTGGCCGGCGAGGGCGTTATCGCACGGATCGGTGGGCGGCCCGCCGGCTCACTGGCCGAGCTCTCGCAGGCGTTTCCCGTCCAAGTGATCGAGCCAGGCGTGCATCGGCTCGTCGAGGAAGGTGGGTATGGTCGGCGCCGCTGGATGGACTGGGCGGTGTTCCACGTGGAACCGCGGTTCGTCGACACCTGGGTCCGCTACACACGCGCCCTCAAGCAGCGCAACGCAGCACTCAAGATCGACCCGGCCCAGGCATCGATCTGGGACGGGGAGCTGGCACGGCTCGGCGAGACGATCGCCGAGTCCCGTCAGCGGTTGCTCCAGCAGCTCGCTCCCTACTGGCAGGAGGCCGTTGCGGCTCTGAGCGGTCTCCCGGTAGAACTGCACTACCTGCGCGGATGGAGCCAGGACCATTCGCTCCAGGAAGCGCTCGTGGCTTCCCGCGCCCGCGACGAGGCGCGCCATCTCACGCACGCCGGCCCGCACCGCGCGGACGTAGCGGTGCGGCTGCATGGCCGGCCGGCGCGTGAAGTCCTGTCCCGCGGACAGCAGAAGCTGGTCGCCGTGGCGATGACCCTGGCGCAGCTTCGCTTCCTCCAGGCCGCCAGCGAGACCACTCCGACGCTGCTCCTCGATGACCCGGCCGCTGAGCTCGATGGGGAGCATCTCGAGCGCTTTATCGCCCAGGTTTCGCGGCTTCGATGTCAGCTCGTTGTGACGTCATTGCACCCGGAATCGCGCCTTTTTGGCTCGCCGGAGCGCGCGTTCCACGTGGAACACGGGAGGGTCCAGCCGGTATAATGCGGAGTCACAAAACCGAGTCTCTTCATGGCCTCAGACGACGTCTACGACTCCAGCAAAATCAAAGTTTTAAAGGGTCTTGATGCGGTGCGAAAGCGCCCCGGAATGTACATCGGGGACACCGATGATGGCACCGGGCTCCACCACATGGTTTTCGAGGTCGTCGATAACTCCATCGACGAGTCCCTGGCCGGCCACTGCGACCGCATAGTCGTCACGATTCACGCCGACGAATCCGTCACCGTGTCCGATAACGGTCGCGGCATCCCTGTGGATATCCACACCGAGGAGGGGCGCTCGGCGGCCGAAGTCATCATGACGGTGCTGCACTCGGGCGGGAAGTTCGACGACAGCTCCTACAAGGTCTCAGGCGGGCTCCACGGGGTCGGTGTCTCGGTCGTCAACGCGCTCTCGGACTACCTGCAGCTCACGATCGCCCGCGACGGCAAGCTCCACCGCCAGGAGTACCACCTCGGCGAGCCCGTGGCGCCGCTCGCCGAGGTCGGCGAGGCGCGCGAGCGCGGCACGGTGATCCGCTTCAGGCCGAGCGCACAGGTCTTCACGAATATCCAGTTCGACTACGAGATCCTCGCCAAGCGGCTGCGCGAGCTCTCGTTCCTCAATTCCGGAGTACGCATAGAGCTCATCGATGAGCGCGAGAACAAGTCCGACGTGTTCGCGCACGCCGGCGGACTGCAGGCGTTCGTGAAGTACCAGAACCGCGCGCGCACGCCGATCCACGAGTCAGTGTTCTGGTTTCGCACCCAAGACGGGCCGGTATCGGTGGAAGTGGCTCTCCAGTGGAACGATTCCTACCAGGAATCGATGTTCTGCTACACGAACAACATCCCGCAGAAAGACGGCGGCACCCACCTCGCGGGCTTTCGCAGCGCGCTCACGCGCACGCTGAATGACTACGTCGAGAAGGAACTATCCGGGAAAAAAGACAAGGTCCCGATGACCGGGGATGACGCGCGCGAGGGTCTCACGGCGATCCTGTCGGTGAAGCTGCCGGATCCGAAGTTCTCCTCGCAGACCAAGGACAAGCTGGTGTCCTCCGAGGTGAAGGGCATCGTCGAGAACGCGGTCGGAACGAAACTCCAGGAATTCCTGCTCGAGCATCCCCAGGAAGCCCGCCTCATCGTCGCGAAGATGGTGGAAGCCGCCCGCGCGCGCGAGGCGGCGCGCAAGGCGCGCGAGATGACCCGCAGAAAAGGCGCGCTCGATGTCGCGGGCCTGCCCGGCAAGCTCGCCGACTGCCAGGAGAAGGATCCCGCGCTGTCTGAGATCTTCATCGTCGAAGGCGATTCCGCCGGCGGCTCCGCGAAACAGGGCCGCGACCGGCGCACGCAGGCGATCCTGCCGCTGAAGGGGAAGATCCTCAACGTCGAGCGGGCGCGCTTCGACAAGATGCTGTCCTCGGCCGAGGTCGGCACGCTCATCACGGCGCTCGGCACCGGCATCGGCCGCGACGATTTCGACGTGAAGAAGCTGCGCTATCACCGCATTTGTCTCATGACCGATGCGGACGTCGACGGCAGCCACATCCGTACGCTGCTTCTGACTTTCTTTTACCGGCAGATGCCCGAGCTCATCGAGCGCGGCCACATCTACATCGCGCAGCCGCCGCTCTACAAGATCAAGCGCGGCAAGCAGGAGTCCTACGTCAAAGACGACAACGAGCTCAACCAGCTCCTGCTCAACACGGCGCTCGAGAACGCGGGGCTCCACGTCAACGCGGCAGCGCCGCCGTTCTCGAGCTCGGCGCTCGAGCTCCTGGCGCGCAAGTACATGGAGGTGCAGGCGATCATCAAGCGCTGGTCGCGCCGCTATGACGACCGCCTCCTCGAGCAGCTCATCTACATGCCGGAAGTGACGCCCGCGGATTTCGATCGCGCCGAGTGGCTGCGCGGCTGGACGCACGACCTCAACGAGCGCTTGAATGCGCTCGCCGACGGTACGCGCACCTACCGGGTGGAGACGCGCGCCGCAGCGGCCGGCCAGGCCACGCGCGTCACAGTGCACAAGACCGAGCACGGCACCGCGAGTCACAAGTACCTGCCGCGCGAGTTCTTCGAATCCGCCGAGTACCAGCGCATCGCCGAGCTCGCCCGCACGCTCGCCGGACTCATCGGCGAGGGCGCCTACGTCACCCGCGGCAGCGAGCGCCAGGAGATCGGCTCCTTCAAGGAAGCGATGAAGTGGCTGTTCGACCAGGCGAAGAAGGGGCAGACCATCCAGCGCTACAAAGGGCTCGGTGAGATGAACCCCGAGCAGCTCTGGGAGACGACCATCAATCCGGAGACGCGCCGCCTCTTGCAGGTGAAGATCGAGGACGCGGTGGCGGCGGATGACATCTTCACGACGCTCATGGGAGATCAGGTCGAGCCGCGGCGCGAGTTCATCGAGAAGCACGCGCTGTCGGTGACCAACCTCGACATCTGAGGCGTCGTGGAGCTGATTGCTGTCATTTTCGACAGCAAACTTATCTAAATTTGTCTGGAATGACTCATTCGTGAGTCAATACGCAGTGCTGTCGCGGCGCTGCCCGGATGGGAAACCGCTAGAGCCAATAGCCTCCTAATCGGGCGCAAGACTCTTCACCGTCGCCTCGACCCACGCCTGGATCTCCTCGTTGAGCGCGCGCGCTTCGCGCCCCGCTGCCGCCACCGGCGCACCGATCACGACGCGTACGGTCCCAGGCTTCTTCATGAACCCGCGCCGTGGCCAGTAGTAGCCGGCGTTGTGCGCGACCGGCACGATAAACGCGCCGGCGGCGCCCGCGAGCAGCGTGCCGCTCACGCCGTAACGGCGCGTCTCGCCCGCCGGCATGCGCGTGCCCTCGGGGAAGATCATGACCCAGTCGCCTTCGGCGAGGCGGTCCTTGCCCTGCTCGATGACCTGCGCGACCGCGGAGTGTCCGGCCTTGCGGTCGATCGCGATCGCGTGCATCTGGCGCACGGCGATCCCGACCACCGGGATCCACAGGAGCTCGCGCTTGAGCACCCACACCTGGCGCGGGAAGAGCACCATCATGGCCATCGTCTCCCACGACGAGGAGTGCTTCCAGAAGGCGACGTGGCAGCCCGCCGGCAGGGCCGCCCCCTCGACCCGGTAGTCGAGTCCGCAGCTCCACTTCAGCGCCCACAGCAGGGTCGCCGCCCAGCCGCGCGCGAGCGGGAAGCGCCGCGGAAAGGGCAGCACGGCACAGGCGAGCGCGAACGGGATCGCGTAGAGAAACGTCCACGCGAAGAGGAATCCCGTGAAAAAGAGCGACCCCAGGAGCTGCAGCGCCGCGGGGCGCCGGCGCTCGCCCGTCACTTTGCCTGACGTCGCCTCGCTCAACCCGGCAGCCGCGACAGGTCCGCGACCCCCGAGAACAGGCCCTGCAGCTGCGCGAGGAGACCCAAGCGATTGGCGCGCAGCAGGGGATCCTCGTCCATCACCATCACCTGATCGAAGAAGGCATCGACCGCCGGGCGCAGTTGCGCCAGGCGCCCGAGGGCGCCGGTGTATTCGCGCCGTGCGGTGGCTTCCGCGACCGCATCGCGCAGCGCCCGCATCGAATCGAAGAGGCGCACCTCCGCGCTCTCACGCAGCTTCTCGACGTCCACCTGCGCGGGCGGTGCGCCCGGCGCCTTGCGCAGGATGTTGGCGATGCGCTTGTTGGCGGCGGTGAGGCTCTCCGCCTCGGGGAGCGCGAGGAAGGTGCTGAGTGCCTTGAGGCGCGCGTCGAAGTCGAGCGGCGAGGCGGGCCTGGTTGCGAGCACCGCATCGAACATCTCACTGCTTACCGTCGCCATGCCAGGGAGCGCCTCGGCCGCCGGCCGCTCGAGGTAGTAGGCGCGCAGCCGCTCCATGAGGAAGTCATAGACCTCGCCGACTACCTGCGCCGCGGGCGGCACGGCCCTGGCAGCGGCGCCGCCGCGCGCTCCGCCGTGGTGGCGTGATCCGCCGTCGCCCCTGGCCGCATCGCCCGCCGCTGCACCCGCGGCGCTCTCGCGGATGCGCTCGATGTCGGCACGCACCGCCGCCACCGCGAGCCCGAGGCAGTGCGGCAGATCCAGATCGAGGCTCTTCTCGATGAGGATGCGCTGCACGCCGAGCGCGGCGCGGCGCAGCGCGAACGGATCCTTCGCTCCGGTTGGCTTCTCGCCGATCGCAAAGATTGCGGCGAGCGTGTCGAGCTTGTCGGCGATCGCGAGCGCGAGCCCCGTGCCGGTAGCCGGCAGCGCATCGCCCGCCGAGCGCGGCAGGTAGTGCTCGCGGATCGCCGCGGCGACCTCGGACGGTTCCCCGTCCGCGCGGGCGTAGTAGCTCCCCATGATGCCCTGAAGCTCGGGGAATTCCCCGACCATGGCGGTGAGGAGATCGCACTTGCAGAGCTCGGCCGCGCGCTGCGCTTCCCCGGCCCGCGCGCCGCTCGTCGCGGCGATCTCGCCGGCGAGCGCCCGGACGCGGCGGGTCTTGTCCCCGAGCGACCCGAGGCGCGCCTGGTAGGTGACCCGCTCGAGCGCCGCAGTGCGGGCGGCGAGCGGCTCGCGGCGGTCCTGCTCCCAGAAGAACGCGGCATCGGCCAGGCGCGGGCGCACCACGCGCTCGTTGCCGGCGCGCACCTTGGCGGGGTCGCGGCTCGCGATGTTGGCGACCGCGATGAAGCAGGGCAGGAGCCGTCCGCGCGCGTCCTCGACCGGAAAGTAGCGCTGATGATCCTCGAGCGTCGCGGTGAGCACCTCGCGCGGCAGCGCGAGGAAACGCTCCTCGAATTTCCCCGCGAGCGCCACCGGCCACTCGGTGAGCGCCGTGACCTCATCGAGCAGCGCCTCGCCGATGAGAGCGCGGCCGCCGACGCGCCGGCCGAGCGCCGTGACATCGGTACGGATGCGCGCGCGCCGCGCGGCGAAGTCCGCGATGACGAAGCCCTGCTCGCGCAGCGTCCGTTCGTAACGGTCGGGAGAGACGATGCGCAGCGGCCGCGGCGCATGGAAACGGTGTCCGCGGGTCTCATTGCCGCTCACGGTCTCGAGCAGCGCCGCGGGCACGACGGCCGCGCCGTAGAGCATCACCAGCCAGTGCACCGGGCGCACGAACAGGGCGCTGCCCGCGCCCCAGTGCATGCGGCGCGGAATCGGCAGCGCATCGAGCGCGGCCTCAAGGATCCCCGGCAGCAGCTCCACGGTCCGGCTGCCTAAGCGCGTGCCGCTGAAGAAGAGGAAGGTGCCCTTGCCCTCCTCGATGCGCTCGAGCTTCGAGACTTCGCTGCCGCAGCTCGCGGCGAAGGCCAGCGCGGCGCGCGTCGGTTGACCCGCGGGGTCGAAGGCGGCCGAGAGCGGCGGCCCCTTGCGCCGCAGCTGCTGCTCGGGTTGCTCGGCGGCGAGGCGCTTCACCCACACCGCGAGCCGGCGCGGTGTGGCGTAGCCGACCAGCTCGCCGTGTGCGAGGCCTGCCTTGTCGAGCCCGGCGCCGAGGGAATCGACGAGCGCCTGCTCGAGCCCGAGGAGCGCCTTCGGCGGCAACTCCTCGGTGCCGATCTCGAAGAGGAAATCGCGCGGGCCGGCCGCCGGACCCTGGGCGGATTTCGGGCGCGGGCGGGCCGCGCGGCGCTGTGCGCCCTGCGGGCGCGAGGCGCTTTTCACGGCGCCCCGTGTCTTCATGCCGCGGCTCCGGCGCCGGCCGCCGAGGGCTTAGGCCGCGGCGGGGCCTTCAGCAGCGGGAAGCCGAGTGCCTGGCGGCTCTCGAGGTAGGCCTTGGCGACGCCGCTCGCGAGCGTGCGGACCTTGAGGATGTAGCGCTGACGCTCGGTGACGGAGATGGCGCGGCGCGCATCCAGCAGATTGAAAGTGTGCGAGGCCTTCAGCACCTGCTCGTACGCAGGGAGCGGGAGCTTCGCGGCGAGCAGCCGCTGGCACTCGCGCTCGTGATCCTCGAAGTGCTTCAGCAGCGTCGGCACGTCAGCGTGCTCGAAGTTGTAGGCCGACTGCTCGGCCTCGTTCTGCTTGAAGACATCGCCATAGGTCACGCGCCCCCCGGGCCCCTCGGCCACGACGATGTCGTAGATGCTCTCGACGCCCTGCAGGTACATCGCGAGACGCTCGAGCCCGTAGGTGATCTCGCCGGTGACCGGGCGGCAGTCGAGTCCGCCCACCTGCTGAAAGTAGGTGAACTGGGTGATCTCCATGCCGTTCAGCCACACCTCCCAGCCGAGGCCCCAGGCGCCGAGCGTGGGCGACTCCCAGTTGTCCTCGACGAAGCGCACGTCGTGGGTGAGCGGGTCCAAACCCAGGGCCGCGAGACTCCCGAGGTAGAGGTCCAGGATCTCGAGCGGCGAGGGTTTGATCACCACCTGGTACTGGTAGTAGTGCTGCAGGCGAAACGGATTCTCCCCATAGCGGCCGTCGGTCGGGCGGCGCGAGGGCTGCACATACGCGGCACTCCAGGGCTCAGGTCCCACCGCACGCAGAAACGTCGCCGTGTGGAACGTGCCGGCGCCGACTTCCATGTCGTAGGGCTGCAGGATCAGGCAGCCGCGGGACGCCCAGTACTTCTCAAGCGCGAAGATCAGCTCCTGGAAGGTGCGCGGCGCGCGAGCAGTTTTTCTGGAGCGAGCGGACGCCATGGAGTGGACCCGAGACTCAAAGAGCGCGCGAGTATAAGACGCAGGGTGCTTCAGCGGAGCTTAAGACAGCGTGCGCCGCACTCCACCACTCGGCGGCGAGGGCCGCGCGAAAGCTTGCACCAGGATCGTGCAGCCACCGCTCAGCGACCCGGAACACCCGAATCACCCCTGTTGTGCGCACTTGGAGAGTGCAATAATCGCTTCAGGACGCACCCAAATGGTGCAAACAGCCTGCAATTTACCGGCTAACTGCTTGATTTCCCGCACCCGTGCCCATGGCACAGGCCCTGCAATGGCCTCAAGACCTAAAAGGCGGCGAGCCGCCCGACCCCCAATCCCTGTGGAGGCGATATGACACCGAGTGATGTGATTAAGCTGATCAAAGAAAAACAAGCGAAGTTCGCGGACCTGCGCTTCACGGACACGCGCGGCAAGGAGCAGCACGTGACGATCCCGGCGCGGCTCGTCGACGAGGACTTCTTCCGCGACGGCAAGATGTTCGACGGCTCGAGCATCGCCGGATGGAAGGGCATCAACGAATCGGACATGATCCTCATGCCCGAAGCCAACACCACCGTCATCGATCCTTTCTTCGAAGAGACGACGGTCAACATCCGCTGCGACGTCATCGAGCCCACGACCATGCAGGGCTACGAGCGCGACCCGCGCTCACTCGCCAAGCGCGCGGAAGGCTACCTCAAGTCCACCGGCATCGCCGAGAGCGCGCTCTTCGGGCCCGAGAACGAGTTCTTCATCTTCGACAGCGTGCGCTTCGGCAACGAGATGCACGGCTCGTTCTATTCGATCGACTCGGTGCAGGGCGCGTGGAATTCGCAAACGCAGTACCAGGACGGCAACAAGGGTCACCGCCCCGGGATCAAGGGCGGCTACTTTCCGGTGCCGCCGGTCGATGCGTTCCAGGACATCCGCTCGGCGATGTGCCTGGCGTGCGAGGAAATGGGGCTCAAGGTCGAGGTGCATCACCACGAGGTGGCCACCGGCGGCCAGGCCGAGATCGGCATCGGCGCCGGCACGCTGGTGCAGAAGGCCGACCAGGTGCAGATCCTCAAATACGCGGTGCACAACGTCGCGCACGGCTACGGCAAGACCGCGACCTTCATGCCCAAGCCCTTGGTCGGCGACAACGGCAACGGCATGCACGTGCACCAGTCGCTGCAGAAGGAAGGCCGCGCGCTGTTCGCCGGGGATAAGTACGGCGGGCTCTCGGATCTCGCGCTCTATTACATCGGCGGCGTCATCAAGCACGCCAAGGCCCTGAACGCGATCACCAACCCCGGCACCAACAGCTACAAGCGCCTGGTGCCGGGCTTCGAGGCGCCGACGTTGCTCGCCTACTCCGCGCGCAACCGCTCGGCTTCGATCCGCATCCCGTGGGTGTCGAACCCCAAAGCCCGGCGCATCGAGGTGCGCTTCCCCGACTCGTGTGCGAACCCCTACTTCGCCTTCGCGGCGATGATGATGGCGGGCCTCGATGGCATCCAGAACAAGATCCATCCGGGCGATCCGGCCGACAAGGATCTCTACGACCTCGAGCCCGAGGAGGCGAAGCACATTCCGACGGTGTGCCACTCGCTCGACATGGCGCTCGAGGAGCTCGACAAGGATCGCGAGTTCCTCACGCGCGGCGGCGTCTTCACCAACGACGTCATCGACGCCTACATGGGCTTGAAGCTCCAGGAGATCACGCGCTTTCGCATGTCCACGCACCCGGTGGAGCTGGAGCTGTACTACAGCTGCTGATATGCAATGAGGCGATCGCCGTCCCCGCGCTTGGCGCCCGACGATTCCGGCCTGCACCGGGGCGGGCCGGCGGGCGCGGCGGGGACGCGGCCGGCGCCCTGGGGGCGGCTCGAGCGAGCGGCACCCCGCAAAGTGCGCGCGCCGCTTTTGTCTCGGCCGCCGGGGCGGGCTATGCTCGGAGCCGATGCGGCCCATTCTCTTTACCTTAATGTCACTCGCGTGCTCGCTGGCGCTCGCCACCACCGTGTACAAGTGGGTGGACGAGGACGGCGTGATCCACTACAGCGATCAGCCGCATCCGAACGCCCAGAAAATGCAGGTGCAGGGCGTGCAGACCTATTCATCGCGGGCCGCCGCGGTGCGCACGCCCGCTGGCAGCGAGTCCGATTCGAACGCGCCGCCCCCCAATCCCTACAAGGGCTGCGCGATCGCGCAGCCGCTGGATCAGCAGAACCTGCCGAACGCGCAGTCGGTGTTCATCCGCGTGCAGAGCGATCCGGTGCCGCGTCCCGGCGACCGCGTCTTCATCACGCTGGACGGTCAGGGCCTGAACGGCGGGCAGGCGACCGGCCTGAGCTTCAACGTGACGCCGATCGATCGCGGCGCGCACACGGTCCAGGCGCAGATCCGCGGCGGCGGCGACCAGGTGCTGTGCCAGACCCCGGCGGTCACTTTCTACGTGCAGCAGCCGACTCTCTTCAACCCGGGAGTGAGCGCGCAGCCCGGCACCCCGGTGCGCCCGCGCTAAGACTGCCGACCGCGGCGCGCACCGGCGCGCCGCCCCGCCACCGCTCCGCGAGCGTGCCGCGCCATGGCCGCTGAGTACCGCACTCCGTCGGCACTCTCGCACTTCGACCCCGCGGAGCTGCTGGACGCGCTCTCGACCGGGATCCTGATGCTCGATGCGCAGCTCTGCCCGATCTACGCCAACGTCGCCGCGCAGGACCTGCTCGCCTTCAGCCTCAACATGAGCCGCGGGCGCCCCTTCGGGGACTTCCTGCACGACGCCGGCGCCTTGAACGCGGTCCTCAGGCGCGCGCTCGAGACCGGCGAAGGCATCGCCGACCGCGAGCTGCAACTCAAGCCCGCCGGCGCGCCGCGCGAGCCACGCACGCTCGATGTCACCGTGACGCCGCTCGCCGGGCTCACCGGCACGCATCTGCTCATCGAGCTCGCCGACACTACGCAGCGCCTGCGCATCTCGCGCGACAACGACCTGCTGGCGCGGCTCGACGGCAGCCGGCTCATGATCCGCCAGTTGGCGCACGAGATTAAGAACCCCTTAGGCGGGCTGCGCGGCGCGGCGCAGCTCCTCGAGCGCGAGCTCCCGGCGCCGGCGCTGCGCGAGTACACCCAGGTCATCATCGGGGAAGCCGACCGGCTGACCGCACTGGTCGAGTCGATCGCGGGGCCGAGCCGGCCGCCCAGCAAGACGCTGATGAACGTGCACGAGATCTGCGAGCACGTGTATCACCTGCTGCGCGCCGAGGCGCGCAACGGGATCCTGGTCGAGCGCGACTACGACCCGAGCCTGCCGAACGCCATGCTCGACCGGCACCAGCTGATCCAGGCGCTGCTCAACGTCGGACGCAATGCGCTGCAGGCGCTGCAGGCGCAGGGCGATGCCGGGCACGTCGTGCTGCGCACCCGGGCGCGCTCGAGCGTCAGCATCGGCTCAGTGCGCCACCGCCTGGTCGCCGCCGTGCAGGTCGAGGACTCCGGTCCCGGCGTGCCGGAGCACCTGCGCTCCTCGATCTTCTATCCGCTCGTCACCGGGCGTGCCAACGGCACCGGCCTGGGGCTGGCGGTGGCCCAGGAACTCGTGACCCGCAACGGCGGCATCATCGAGTTCGAGAGCGAGCCCCGGCACACCGTGTTCACATTGCTCCTGCCTCTCGGAGATGAATCATGAACGCCGACGCAGTGCGCGTATGGCTGGTCGATGACGACGCCTCGATCCGCTGGGTGCTGGAGCGCGCGCTCAAGCACGGCGGTATGAGCGCGCGGGTGTTCGATGCGGCGGAGCCGGCGCTGGAGGCGCTGCGGCGCGAGGCACCGGACGTCCTGATCACCGACATCCGCATGCCGGGCGCCTCGGGACTCGAGCTCCTGCGCCGCATCCGCGACGCACGCCCGGCGCTGCCCGTCATCGTCATGACGGCGCATTCGGACTTAGGGAGCGCGGTGTCCGCCTACGAGGGCGGCGCATTCGAGTATTTGCCTAAGCCCTTCGATATCGACCAGGCGGTGGCGCTGGCGCGCCGCGCGGCGAATGCCGGCATGCAGAGCGGCGGCGAGGCCGGCGGCACGCCGCGCATCCCCGAGCTCCTCGGGCGGGCGCCGGCGATGCAGCAGGTGTTCCGCGCCATCGGGCGCCTGGCGCGCTCCTCCATGACGGTGCTGGTGACCGGGGAGTCCGGCACCGGCAAGGAGCTCGTCGCGCGCGCGCTCCACGATCACAGCCCCCGCACCGGCAAGCCCTGCATCGCGCTCAACACCTCGGCCATCCCCGCGGATCTGCTCGAGTCCGAGCTCTTCGGTCACGAGCGCGGCGCGTTCACGGGCGCCGACTCGCTGCGGCGCGGGCGCTTCGAGCAGGCCGACGGCGGGACGCTGTTCCTCGATGAGATCGGCGACATGTCGATGCCGCTGCAGACGCGTCTGTTGCGCGTGCTCGCCGAAGGGGAGTTCTATCGCGTCGGCGGCCAGACCGCGGTGCGCGTCGACGTGCGCGTCATCGCCGCGACTCACCAGGACCTCAGGGACCGGGTGACGCGCGGCTCGTTTCGCGAGGACCTCTATCACCGCCTCAACGTGATCCGCATCGAGCTACCGCCGCTGCGCGCGCGCGCCGGCGACATCCCCGACCTCCTCGTCCACTACCTCGAGGTCGCCGCGCGCGAGCTCGGCGTGGAGCCGAAGGCGCTCGCCGCCGATGCCCACGCGCTCCTCACCGCCTACGACTGGCCGGGTAACGTGCGCGAGCTCGTCAACCTCTGCCGGCGGCTGTCGGTGCTCGCTCCGGGGCGCGAGGTGCGCGTCGAGGACTTGCCGGTGGAGCTGGTGAGCGCGGCGTCCGCGGGACCCAAGGACGCCGACTGGGCGGCCTCGCTCGCGAGCTGGGCGGAGCGGGCCAGCTTGAGCGCGACGCAGCCGCTCCTCGACGCCGCGCAGCCGCAGTTCGAGCGCGTGCTGATCCGCGCGGCGCTGCGGCGCACGCACGGCCACCGCCAGGAGGCGGCCAAGCTCCTCGGTTGGGGACGCAACACCCTGACGCGCAAACTCAAGGAGCTCGGCATGAACGACGCCGAGGTCGAGGCGGAATAACAGCGCAAGAGGGGGCTAGCCGATGCCGGGCCGCTTCTGGCAGATCGAGTTCCTGGGCAACGCGCTCGGCGACTGGACGATCTCGCTCGCGATTTTACTCATCACCTTCACCGCTCTGCCGCTCGCCAAGCGGCTGATCGCCGCGCGGCGCCGGCGCTTGAACTACCGCGCTCCGCTCAAGGTCCATCCGGCGATCGATCTCGCGGCGCTGCTCGCCGAGCGCACCAGTCGCCTGTTCCTGTGGGGAGTGGCGGTCTGGCTCGCCTCGCGCGACCTCACCTTCCCGCCGCGGCTCGAGCGCTGGGTCGGCGTCACCCTGGTGCTGCTCCTGTGGATGCAGATCGCGCTCTGGGCGATGGCGGCGGTGCGTTTCGCCATCGACCTGCGCCGCCAGCGCTCCACCGGGCCCGACACGCTCCTCAAGAGCTCGATGCAGGTGATCCTCTTTGCCGCCGGTCTCCTCGTCTGGGGAGTCGCGGCGCTGCTGGCGCTCGACAGCTTGGGGATCGAGATCCGGCCGCTGCTCGCAGGTCTTGGCATCGGCGGCATCGCGCTCGCGCTGGCGGTGCAGACGGTGCTCGCAGACCTCCTCGCCTCGCTCTCGATCGCGCTCGATAAGCCCTTCGGCCTCGGCGATTTCCTCACCGTGGACGACTGCCAGGGGACGGTCGAGCACATCGGCGTGAAGAGCACGCGGCTGCGCAGCATCAACGGCGAGCAGATCATCATTTCCAACGGCGACCTGCTCAAGTCGCGGGTACGCAACTACGGGCGGCTCCTCGAGCGGCGCGCGCTGTTCGTGCTGTCGGTGCATTACGAGACGCCGGTGGCCACGCTCGCGGCGGTGCCGCGCGCGGTGCGCGAGATCATCGAGCCGACGCCCGACGTGCGCTTCGACCGCTGCCACCTGCTGCGCTGCACGGAGACGGCGCTCGAGTTCGAGGCCGTCTACTTCGTGACACGCCCCGAGTACAAGGCCTACGCGGATGCGCAGCAGACCATCAACCTGAGGATCCTCGAGCGCTTCCGCACGATGGAAGTGACTTTCATCGCCACCGCGCCGCGGCCGGTGCGCCTGCACCCGCCGCTCACGCCCGTGGCGGACGCGGGCGGCCAGCAGCGCCTGATCTAGGCCGCGGGGCCGCCCGCCGCCTCAGCCGCCCTTGAGGAGCTCGCGCAGCAGCTCGTCGAAATCCTCGTACGGCATCGCCCCCTCGACGCGCACCCCGGTGAGCTCCCCGTGCGCCGCGCGGCCGATGATGAAGCCGGGCGTCCCATGGATGCCGGCGGCATCGGCCTCGTGCACGTGCGACTCGATCACCGAGGCGTATTTCTTGCGGGCGACGCACTCATCGAAGCGCGTCATGTCGAGCCCGAGCGCGTGCGCCCGCCGCTCGATCCCGCCGCTGCCCAGATCCGCGGCGCCCCCGAGGAGCGCTGCGTGCATGTCCCAGAACTTTCCCTGCTCCCCGGCACAGTGGGCGGCCTCGGCCGCCGGCGCGGCTGAGGTGTGAAACTCCAGCGGCAGGTCACGCGCGATGTAGCGGAGCTTGCCGGTGTCGATGTAGTCGTGCTTGAGCTTCGGCCAAACTTCCGCGTGGAAGCGCCGGCAGTACGGGCACTGGTAGTCGGTGAATTCGACCATCGTGAGCGGCGAGCCGGCGCGGCCGAGCGCGAGCTCGCCCGCATCGAGGTGCAGCTGCACCACATCGGGCGCCGAGCCACCACGCTCGGCGGCGGGCGGACCGCCGCCGGCAGCCCCGACTGCGAACGCGAGGGCGATCGCGAGGACAGCGGCCGCAGGCAGCGCAGACCGGAGCTCGCGCGACCGTACCCGCCCGAGCGAGCGAAGGTTCCCGTCCCTGATGACCTCAGGCTCCCGTGCCTCCATTTCCGGCACCCACGGCCCTAGCGCGGCCTCTCGTTCGGCCTCTCGTCCCTCGGCTTCTCTTCCCTCTGCACGGGACGCTGCTGCGGGTGGTAGGCCTCTCCGACCGGCTTCGCCGCCGTCACCCCTTGCTCGCGGAACGCGCTCGGATGCGGCGTACCGGCGAACGGCGGACGGCCCTCGTTGCGCGCCGCGTTCTGCTGCGGCTCGGCGCGGGCATCGACGTGGTGCTGCAGTTGCACGGGTGTCGGGGCGAAGCGCGGCTCACGTGCGAACGTCGTCTCGGTCGCCGTCGGCCGCGGGCGCGTACCGACGCCGCCCACGTAGCTGACGCGCGGATTGTTCACGGTGGTGTTGTTGATCACCCTCTCGTTGTACACGTTGTGCACGTTCACGGTGTTCACGTTGGTGACCGAGGTGTTGTACTGGAAGCGGTTGTTAGCCCAGCGGCCGCCGCGGTAACCGTCGCCGTCGTAACCGTGACCGTAGTTGATGCCACCGTAGTAACCGACGTGCGACCCCCAGTGTCCGGGGTGGAATTCGTACACGGCGCCGACCAGGCCCCAGTAGCCGGGGGTCCAGAGGAACCCAAGCTGCGGCGGCGCGACCCACGTGCCCGGCACCCAGAAGTAGCCATCCGGTCCCCAGCGCCACACGCCGGGCGTCCAGATGTAGCCTTCGACCGGGCAGGGCGGCTGCTCGTAGACGGGCAGCGGCGGCGGCGGCTCGGGCGCCTGCTCCTCGGCCTCATCCGCTACCGGTGCCGCGTAGTACGTGGTGTCCGCGGCCGGTGCCGGCGCGTACTGAGTCACCACGCAGCCTGCGAGCGCTGCCGCGAGAATCCAGGCGAGCGCTTGCCAGATCAGTGTTCTGCTCATTGCTCACTCCTCCTTAAATCAAGCCGGTCGCGAGCCGTCTGAAGCCGGGGCTAGCCCGAGACCGCGCAATCCTCGATCTCGCGCCCCGTGCGCAGCGTCCCGACGAGCTGCGTGACGTTGCCGAGCCCGTGCGCGCGCAGGTACTCCGCGAGCCCCTCGTTGATGCTCCGGCACACCATCGGGTCGTAGAAGAGCGCCGTGCCGACTCCGACCGCGCTGGCGCCGGCGATGATGAACTCGATGGCATCGGTCGCGCTCACGATGCCGCCCTGGCCGATGATCGGCACCTTGTGGGGACCGGCCACCTCGTAGACCTGGTGGACTTTCAGCAGCGCGATCGGCTTGATCGCCGGCCCCGAGAGCCCGCCCTGCACATTGCCGATCACCGGGCGGCGCGTCTCCACATCGATCGCCATGCCCATGACGGTGTTGATCACCGCGAGCGCATCCGAGCCCGCCTCGATGCAGCGGCGCGCGTTCTCGCGGATGTCGGTCTGGTTGGGCGAGAGCTTGGTGATCAGGGGCTTTTTGGTCACGCGGCGGCAGGCCGCCACCACCTGCGCCGACATCTCCGGGTAGTTGCCGAAGGCGACCCCGCCTTCCTTGACGTTGGGGCAGGAGATGTTGATCTCGATGGCGTCGATCGGCGACTGATCGAAGCGGCGCGTGACCTCGACGTACTCATCGACCGTCGAGCCGCACACGTTGGCGATGAAGCGCGTCTCGGTGAAGTCGAGCTGCGGCAGCACCGCGCTCACCACCTGCTCGACGCCGGGGTTCTGCAGCCCGATGGCGTTCAGCATGCCCGCCGGTGTCTCGTATACCCGGTGCGGCGGGTTGCCGAGGCGGGGCTTGCCGGTCGTGCCCTTGAGCACGACGGCGCCGGCGTCGCGGTTGGAGAAGCCCTCGACCCGGGTGTACTCCTCGCCGAAGCCGACGCAGCCCGAGAGGAGCACGATCGGCGAGGCGAAATCGAGGCCGCAGAAGGCGAAACGCAACGACGCGGCGGGAGCCGGGCCACCCGGCGCTGCGCCGGCCCCGGCTGCTTCTGGTCTCGCGCTCGGCATGGCGCGCATTATCGCACAGCGCCGCACCCGACCCACGCGATCCCATGTTCCACGTCGTGCTCTTTCAGCCCGAGATTCCCCCGAACACCGGCAATGTGATCCGCCTGTGCGCCAACACCGGCGCGACGCTGCACCTGGTGCGGCCGCTCGGCTTCGAGCTCACCCGCAAGGCCGTGCGCCGCGCCGGCCTCGACTACGGAGAGCTCGCCGAGGTGCGGGTCCACGCGAGCCTCGCCCCCTGCCTAAAGGCCTTAGGCAGCGCGCGGCTCTACAGCATCGAGACCGGCGGCGCGCGGCTCTACAGCGAGGCGGCGTTCGCGTCGGGCGATGCGCTCCTCTTCGGCCCCGAGACCCGCGGCCTGCCGTCGCGGGTGCTCGCGCTGGTGCCCCGCGAGCGGCAGCTCGCGATCCCGATGCGCGCCGACAACCGCAGCTTGAATCTCTCCAATGCGGTCGCGCTGGTCGTGTACGAGGCATGGCGGCAGAATGGCTTCGCTGGCGGTGGCGCCGGCGCCGCTGCAACGAGGTGACCATGGCTGAGAACGTGCTGCTCGTCGACTACGAAAACATCGGCAAGATCGATCTCGCCGCGATCCCCGACGGAGTACGCGTGCCGTTCTTCTTCGGCGCCTCGCAGCGCACGGTGCCGACCGAGTTCCTCAAGGCGGCGCTGCGGCTCGGCGAGCGCTTCGTGCCTATCGACATCGAGGGCCAGGGCAAGAACGCGCTCGACTTCCACATCGCTTTCTATCTCGGGGAGTACCTCGTGCGCGCCCCCGACACGGACTGCGTCATTCTCTCGAAAGACAAGGGCTTCGATCCGCTGGTGCGCCACCTCACCCGCCGCGGCTTCGCGGTGCGCCGCGCCAACACGATGCTCGAAGCGCTGGGCTCACGCGCGGCGCCCGCGGCAGCGCCCCGCAGTCCCGGTGGCCCCCGCCCGGGTGGGCGCGCGGGCGTGCGCCGGGAGAGCCCGCGCCGCGAGGGCGGATCGCTCAAGGACGAGGCCCTGCAGCTGCTCGCGGGGACGCAGAAAGCGCGCCGCCCGCGCAAGCGCAAGGGCCTCATCGGCGTGCTCCACTCGCACTTCGCGCGGAAAGTCCCCGAGACCGAGCTGCAGCGCCTGGTCGATGAGCTGATCGCTGAGGGGAGCCTCAGCGAGGCGAATGGTGCGATCACGTATCACTTCTGAGGTGTCGTGAGAGAGCGCGCTGCGCCTCCTCCAGGTGGCGGCGCGCCGGCCGCGGAGCACGGCCCTCCATCCGCGCCGACGGTGCCGGCGCCCTGCCGGTCGAGCGGGCTGCGCACCCCGCGCGCACCCTTGGTCATCACGTGCGTATAGATCATGGTGGTCTTGAGGTCTGAGTGGCCGAGCAGCTCCTGCACGGTACGGATGTCGTAACCCTGTGGCTTGGGCTGGCGGCTACGGTTGTAGCAGTCGCCGTGGCGTTACTTCTCCCCAAGAGATTTCCGAGTATTTTATGGCCCGTGATCTACAGCTCTTTGATACAGGTGTATGCATCAGCATGTTTCAACGCCGCGTTTGAGAAGCACTCTGAGGGGAAGACGACAGGTTCCTGGTGGGCAGTCGTCGGAGTTGGACTCGCTGCGTGCGTGATCGTAGTTGTCGTGACTATTGTGGTAGTCCTGGCACTTCGAGTATTCGGAGTGGAGGTCTAGTGGCACCTAACAATCGTTGGAGGGGGCCGTGAGGCGTGGTCTGTTTGGCGCCGCGGGCGCCTGGGGACAGTGTGCGCCCGCGGCGCTTGTCCGGCGTGGTCGTCCGGCCCCTCAACTTCACCGTTAGATGGCAGGAGGAAGGCAGCAGTGACCCGTAGCACCGTCGCTATCGTTACGCTGTCGGTTGCCCTGGCCGCGACGAACCTCTGGTGGTTCTACCACGCAGTCGATTCCGGGTCGGCCGCAGCGGATCGGGAGTCCCAGTACCAGCTCGAACACGAAGCTCTCGCACAGGCGCTAGCCGTTCTGCCAGTTGCTGCTCGCACCGATTCGACGCCGGCCGAGGTCCTTGCGGCTGCGGCGAAGGCGGCCTCTCACAAGGGCTCATTTCAGAAGGACGGTTTTACTTGGGTGGGCGAGTTAGGCCTTCGGTTCGGAGACGGGGGCCGCCTCAGTGCCGTGGAACCAGCATGGCAACCGTTTTAGTCTGCGACCTGCCATCTAACAATCGTTGGAGGGGTCCGTGATGCGCTTGCGGCTTGGCGCCTCGGGCGCTGAGAAATATTGTGCGCCCTCGGCGCCATCCCGGCCGCATCCGCAGCGCCCGAAGAGCTTCGGTCGACCTGAGTGCGGCCTCACGCCTCGTCCGGCCCCTCAACTTCACCGTTAGGCGCCACATGAAACTCTGGCAGCGCGCGCTACTAGTTATTATTGCTCTCGCTGCTCTATACGCCATGTGGCGGTTTCCCGTCGGTGGCGTTGGCGGTGTCTTGATAGGCGCCGTCGCGGTCTGGCTTGGGCGCGGTCTCTTCCGCACCAAACTCGCCGCTAATCCTATGGGCGAGAATCGCGACTACTCGCTCCGGCCGGGGGCTGTCGCAGCGGCGAAGGGTGCGGGCTTGTTTGTTGCAGCGATGCTTTGGGCGGCTTTAGGGGCATCCGCCGTTCGATTGAAATACATTCCTGACACGACGATCGGCGCCCTGATTGTCGCGGGACCGGTTCTGTTACTTCTGGGGATCGGCGCCGTATATCTGTTCATTGCGATGGCTAGGTTCATGTACGGTGGGAAACCGCCACAGGGTGGGTTCAAGTGACGCCTAACAATCGTTGGAGGGGTCCGTGATGCGTCTGCGGCTTGGCGCCTCGGGCGCTGAGAAATATTGTGCGCCCTCGGCGCCATCTCGGCCGCATCGGAACCGCCTGAAGAGCTTCGTTCGACCTGAGTGCGGCCTCGCGCCTCGTCCGGCCCCTCAACTTCACCGTTAGAGCCCATGCACAGAATCGCCTGTTTCATGTCAGTGCTGGCAGTTGCACCGGCGGTTCTCTCTGCGCAGGTGAACTGCGGTCATACTCCGTGCCGCGACGGTGCGCCTCAGTTTGAGGCCTATCTGGCGGCGCCGGCGCCGCACGCCGCACCTCCGGCCCCCTTGGTTGAAGACAGTCGGATGGCTCGACGCTTTCGCTCCGTGCTTCGAGCCGGCGCCGCCACTGGCCCCAACTTTGCCGGCCACTACACGGTGGTAACGTGGGGTTGTGGGGTCGCATGTGCGGGCTTAGCGATCGTCGATAGCGCGACCGGACACGCCTATTTCCCGCAATCGCTCAGGTTCAACGATTACCACACGGTACGGGAGAATCCGCTTCCAGAACCATTTCAGTTTCGGGTGGACAGCTCGCTGCTGGTGATCGTTGGAGCACCGAATGAAGGCGACAAGAGCGGAATCTTCTACTACGTCTGGAAAGCGCCGAAGTTACGTTTGATCTACAGCGATCCGCGGAGATGGCCCTTTTGACGCGGTGCGTGGGCATGTGCTCTAACAATCGTTGGAGGGGTCCGTGATGCGCTTACGGCTTGGCGCCTCGGGCGCGGAGAAATTGTGCGCCCTCGGCGCCATGGGGCGCTTCTGTGCGGCCCCTCAACTTCACCGTTAGAGGGCGCTTGGTCAGGTGCCTCAGTGCGTTTTGCTCGTGCGGTCTTGTGTGACGCGGTCTCAACCTGAAAGGCCGAAACCTCCGGCTGGACGCTTGGTCGCCACCATCTTCGCTGTTTGTCTGCTTGCCGTTGTCGTTTGCCGTTTCATCTGGCCTTGGACGGGGGTTGCCGCAAACGCGGCGTTCATTGTGTTTGGCATCATTGGCGTACTCCTCGCGGCGGCGTACAGTTTCAAAAGGTAGTCAGTGGAGACCATTGGCCATCGGTTTACGGTGTTCGCGCCCTCTAACAATCGTTGGAGGGGTCCGTGATGCGCTTGCGGCTTGGCGCCTCGGGCGCTGAGAAATTGTGCGCCCGCGGCGCCTTTCCGGCCGCTTAGGGGGCGCCCGAAGAGCTTCGTTCGACTCGAGTGCGGCCTGACGCGGCGTCCGGCCCCTCAACTTCACCGTTAGGAGTCACGGCATGAAGGCACCAGTGACCCTTATGCTCCTGGTCGGATTCTGCGCTGTGGTATCACCTGCAGTTGGCCAGGCACATACCAGTGGAGCGGATGCTGTGCGCAACGTCGACTGGGCCAGTATGCGGTTCGGGGCCCCAATCCCCGAGACGCTTCCAACGGCGGATTCCAACGACCCTGTTGAAGCGGGATTCGCCCGACAGTGGCTTGAGCTGCTCCTACAAGCCCCTGAGCACGATCAACTGGTCAGGGAGACACTCAAGATCCTTTCGGGTCCACGGAATCCTAACGATCAGTGGTCCTACGATGCGCGGGCGGCGTTGCGCGGTCTCGTGCGCACGGCTGTCCCAAATGGCCGAAACGCGCGCGTCTTTTGCAGCGACATAGGGTGCTTGTGCTACGTGGAACGCGATGTGCCTCCTGGACATGCCTTGTATTGGACTCCGATCATTTACACGAAGCTAAAGACCGGGAGGGGGCCGGAGGCGCCTTTTGGTCCCCGCGACACTTTTGACTACGTGCTGCACCCTTCGCGTACACACCGGGTCGCATGGGAACTCACCATCGTCGGACATTCGGCAGATCTTGTTCCAAGGTCACCAGTCGGTGAATTGATTGTGCCGTGACTCCTAACAATCGCTGGAGGGGTCCGTGAAGCGTGGTCGGCTTGGCGCCTCGGGCGCTGAGAAATTGTGCGCCCTCGGCGCTCTGGGGCGCTTCTGTGCGGCCCCTCAACTTCACCGTTAGGCGAATGGCCGGGTTTGACGCAGTACCCTGAAGGAGCTCGTTAGATGAACGCCTACCTCGCCGTATCCGGTGCCATATTTGGCCTTATTGGAATCGCGCATTTGTTTCGTCTGTTTGTTGAGGGACATCCTCTCTCGGATCCGTGGTTTCTTGGGCACAACGTCGCCCTGTTCATCGTTGGCGGGGGACTCGCGATTTGGGCGCTGCGGTTACTGAGACGTCAGCGTGGGCCATCCGCCTAACAATCATTGGAGGGGTCCGTGACGCGTGGTCTGCTTGGCGCCGCGGGCGCGGGAGACAGTGTGCGCCCGCGTCGCCCTTCCGGCCGCTTAGGAGATGACCGATGAGCTTCGTTCGACCTGAGTGCGGCCTGACGCCTCGTCCGGCCCCTCAACTTCACCGTTAGGCCGCATTTGGGTGGCGCTGTGTTGGTGGGTGACCCCAGCGTAACATCTGACGCCGTATCGTTTAGGAGGCACAATCATGAGAACAACTTTCCTTGTCGCTACCTGCTTGGTGTTATTCACGGCGGCTTCGGCGCAAGAGACATCACCGGTTAAATCCGCTCATCCAGCAGCAACGCCCGCGGCGCAATCACCGAAGGCGATACTTCAAGCGTACGTGTCCGCTTGGAATCGGCACGACTTTGCGGCATTTGACGCGTTGTTGGCTCCAGATGGGACTCACGAAGATATCGCGGCAGGGTTCCGTGGTAAGGGGCCCGCTGAGATTAAGAACTTCATGAGAGACATGCTGAAGGGGCAGCCCGATCTAAACTGGCAGCTAACGACCGTCATACAATCGGGTTCGATCGTCGCCGCCGAATGGACTTGGACCTCCACCTATACCGGCGACAGCCCGAGCGGGCCCCAGGTGGCGAGACGAATTTCCGGTCGGGGGGCATCGGTCGCCGTAATCGAAAACGGTCGGATCAAGCGCTTTACTGACTACTACGACGTGGGGAGCTATTTCCCAACGACGGGAAGCGGTCATTAGTAGCGCACGACCGGGCGCAGACGGCGCGATTCAGAGGCGCCGCAGACATGCGGCCTAACAATCGTTGGAGGGGGCCGTGATGCGCTTGGGGCTTGGCGCCTCGGGCGCTGAGAAATTGTGCGCCCTCGGCGCCATGGGCCGGCGCTCCTGTGCGGCCCCTCAACTTCACCGTTAGACAGCATGCGGTGTCTCAGTGCCACGCTCAACGTCAGTGGTGACGATTTCGGCGCTCTTTCTGGGAGTTGAAATGCCGCAAGTATTCAGCGCCTACGGCGATCTCATGGACGGCCTCAGGAGCTGGTACGCCCGCAAAGAAGGTGACAATCCTTATGCTGCGTTTTCTGCGGTATCGCTCTTGACCGCACTGCTGCTGGCCAATCTGATGTCCACGTTTGTCTTGGCGGATTTGCTGCTGTTCCCCGGTATCTTTCAATCCACATACAGATTCCGCGCTCTTATTATTGTGCCGAGCGCCGTCGCACTGATGGCTCTGCATCTGCTCTTCGCCAAGAAATCAGGCATCTACTACCGCCACGGCGGTCCCCGCTCCGAGTCTTGGTCACGTTCCGCTTCGATTTACATCGGCTTCACGGTTGTTTATTTGGTATTTGTTATGGTGGGTGTTGCTCTTCGGCGTTACCTTCACTCCCGTGGGCATGCTGTCTAACAATCGTTGGAGGGGTCCGTGAGGCGCTTGCGGTTTGGCGCCTCGGGCGCTGAGAAATTGTGCGCCCTCGGCGCCGTTGGGCGCTTCTGTACGGCCCCTCAACTTCACCGTTAGACGGCATTGCACGCATGGCGCAAGATGAGACCACATCGCAGGATTTTACGTGGCGCGTAGTCGCGGCAATCTTGCTGCCGTTTGTTGCAGAGTCCGCGTACGCTCTTCTTAGCCGCTGGCCGTCGTCTCGCTTCACCACCGCGAGTGACTTCGTGGCTTTTGCGCTTGCGATTCTCGTTGGTGCGGCGCTTATTTGGACCCTTCCCCTCCGCTTGTCGCGCCGCGTTCTCGCCTTGTTGCTTTATATTCCCGTCGTTGCCGCTTCGCTGTTCATGTACGCACTCATACTTGCGGCACTCGTTTTCGGGGACGGATTGTGATGCGCTGGGCTTTGCCGTCTAACAATCGTTGGAGGGGTCCGTGATGCGCTTCTTGCTTGGCGCCTCGGGCGCTGAGAAATTGTGCGCCCTCGGCGCTCTCGGCCGTGGTCGTCCGGCCCCTCAACTTCACCGTTAGAGGTCGCGTCAGGGACTCCTCCGTGAAGGTTTCGCGCAAGCTCCTGATCCGACTCACAGCACTCGCTCTCGGGGTGTGCATGGTCGGTGCTATGGCCAATGAGTACATGGGCCTTGGTTGGTTCGGACAACGCGCTAAGCTGGTATCCATGTTGCTGGTTATTCTTATTTTAGTTTTCTGGATACTCTCGCAGCGGTGGTTGGAGAAGGATTGATGTACCTCCGGCGGCCTCAGTGGCTTCACGCGACCTCTAACAATCGTTGGAGGGGTCCGTGAGGCGTGGTCTGTTTGGCGCCGCGGGCGCTTGGGGAAAGTGTGCGCCCGCGTCGCCTGTCCGGCCGCTTAGGGAGCGCCCAATGAGCTTCTTTCGACCTGAGTGCGGCCTGACGCCTCGGCCGGCCCCTCAACTTCACCGTTAGACGTCACCATGCGCACATTCCTCTTTTTCATGGTTGGGTTCTTCCTCTTGGCCGCCTGCCTGATTTTGGGCCGGCTATTCTCAGCCAACTACCCGAGTGCTGCGTACGCGGCGACTGTCGCATTCATATCCTTGTGGCTACGGATCGCTTCAAACGCATCGCCATGTCTGACGGCGGTGGCGAATATCTAGTGGCACCCCTTGGAAGTGGCGGTTTCGATGTCTACATTTATCCAAACGAAGCGGCCATCTTCGGAGCGAAGCCCCACTCCTGGTTTGAAGAGTGGAACTACCTTACGCCGGAGGCGCTTCTGGAAGCACTGGCTGAGGAGTGTGCCTCCCGTGCCGCCTAACAATCGTTGGAGGGGTCCGTGAGGCGCTTCTTGTTTGGCGCCGCGGGCGCCTTGGGACAGTGTGCGCCCGCGTCGCCTGTCTGGCGTGGTCGTCCGGCCCCTCAACTTCACCGTTAGATTCGCCTGGCCCGATGGCTACCCACCAGGTCCGAGGAAGTCTCGTCCGCCTAAGTGCCAAGCACATGCGGCGGCTGAGGCTGCCGCTCCCAGCAGCGTGGCTCGCGGTCTTGATGTTGCTCCCTTGCGTTCCGTCGACGTCCGGTCAGCCCCCCGCCCCGGCTGCAGCGAAGACGCCCTCCTTCGCGTTCGTCCGAATATTGGGAAATGACCAATGCAACATCGATGACAAGTGGCCATTCCCCTTCCCCTGCGAACACCTAGTTAACCACCTGCGGTCTATGCATGTGCTATCCGGACCCAACGTCATGCTTGTGGTTGATGAGGCGCCGTACGAGACCGTCGCATCAACTCTTGATTCACTAAGCGCAAACGGTTACACGGACGTCTTTGTTGCGCCTCCAGCCGCGGGGACCAATCCAAGCAGTCTTGTCACGCATTGGATCAGATTCCTCATCATCGGTGACATCAATCACCCTTTCCCGATAATCACCATCTCTACCGACAGGTTTAGGACTTGGAACAGAGGAGAGTTCTTAATCGTCTTGCCTCAAGACGAATACGATGTCGTCCGTAGTTTCACGGACGAGAGATTCGATCGCAGCGACTGCCTAACAGACGAAGGTCAAATGAACCGCAGTGAGCACACGGTTCGCTTGGTCGAACACGAAGGTAATGTGACTCGCGCCTGCTTACTGCCGCGCGCGGCTGTCTCGTGCGACTTTCTTGCTGCGATAACAGATCTTTCTCCAGTGAAGTGGACCGCGGCCGATCTCAAATACGTTCGAAATTTCGCGGGGGAAATTGGGTGCGTCGCCAAGACGGGATAGGCGAATCTAACAATCGTTGGAGGGGTCCGTGAGGCGTGGTCTGTGGGGCGCCGCGGGCGCTGGAAGAGATTGTGCGCCCGCGTCGCCTGTCCGGCGTGGTCGTCCGGCCCCTCAACTTCACCGTTAGACGGCAATGTGGCTCAGTAGAAATCTCGCGACCCTGGTGCGGCTGGCTCTCTCTGTTGCGCTGGCGCTCGCGACGATCGCTGGGATTCGCAGCTTGGATCGGCTTGCTTATAGTGATACCCGAGACGCTGTTCAGGACGCATTGTTAATGCCCGGCGCGATTTTCGGCTGGGTCATTTCATCTGGCGGTGTCCATGGCTCGAGCCCGATGTTGTGGGCCGCGGCGGCTATTATCGGAAACGTCCTCTTCTATTCACTCCTCTGGTGGTTGGTGCTGCGCGTAACTTCTGCGCTTCGCCTCCGGTTGCCGTCTAACAATCGTTGGAGGGGTCCGTGATGCGCTTCTTGTTTGGCGCCGCGGGCGCGGAAAGACAGTGTGCGCCCGCGTCGCCCTTCCAGCCGCTTAGGGAGCGCCTGATGAGCTTCGTTCGACCTAAGTGCGGCCTGACGCCTCGGCCGGCCCCTCAACTTCACCGTTAGAAGCCCGATGGTCAGCGCACGAGTTCAACTTCGCGTCGTTGCCGGCCTCTATGCCTCGTTTGGTGCCGTGTGCCTCTTATGGATCGCCATGGTCTGGACGACTGCTTCCTCCGCACCGTCGGCGTCCTTAACGCACCAAGTCGCTGAGCGTTACGCTTCAGCGATTCCGTCAGTAGCGGCGCGGGCTATAGGATCGTTTGTGTTGTCTGTACTGTCTCTGCGACTACTGATGCTCACTCGGTCATGGCGGATGGCCACAGCTGTGGGGTCAGTGCTCTTCAGCCTTCTGATCGTCTTGTCGGCCGCACGTGTTAGCGCCGTCGACATTCCCGTCTACTTGGCTATGGAACGAGAAGACTATTCAGTTCTGGCAATCGTGTTGGGACTTTGGTGGGGACTCGCGCTGGTATATTCGGTTTGTTCGTATCTGCTATGGAGGCAGCTGCGGGCTTCTAACAATCGTTGGAGGGGTCCGTGATGCGCTTGCGGCTTGGCGCCTCGGGCGCTGAGAAATTGTGCGCCCTCGGCGTCATCGGGCGCTTCTGCGCGGCCCCTCAACTTCACCGTTAGAGGACGCAGGAGAATTTCATTTCTAAGAGAAGAGCACCGATCGGCAGAATAGAGACCAAAGACGCTTCGATCGACGTGCTCGCTTGTGCGCGCGCGGGCAGGCGCTGCGCGGCAGTGATTCTGGCGCTTGTGTCTGCGTTCTGTCACCGCTGCGGCTTCGGTCGAGGTTGGCGGTTTCCGATCGGTCGGCAGTTCTGGTCGGCGCTGAGGACTCCGCGCGCGCACAGTGGCTTTGTTCACCTCTCGCGGCCGCTTCGGTTTGCGCAGCACGGTGGCCCCGGGGCACAGTACGCTGGTGGTTGCGTCCTCTAACAATCGTTGGAGGGGTCCGTGATGCGCTTTTGGTTTGGCGCCGCGGGCGCTGAGAAATTGTGCGCCCTCGGCGCTCTCGGCCGTGGTCGTCCGGCCCCTCAACTTCACCGTTAGACGTGCAAGGTGGCTTCGTCGCTAGATTTTGGCTGGGTGGTAGGGCCGCTTTTGGGCCTCGGTGTATTTTGGGCTGAGGGGTCCTACCGCGGCGCCAAGCCGGAACTTGACCGGGGATCGCCCGATGACGCCGTTTGGGACAACAACTTCTGGCTCAACCGATTGCTTCTTGCCGTCATGCTAGGAACCTTCCTGACGGTGCTGATCGTTTACTCCGGCCGCCATTGGAGCTACCTAAACGCATTCGGCGCCTTCGCATGCGGCTGCCTTGCGTCGGCCATCGCTTTTTTTGGGATCACTTATCCACACGTTACAGAGAGATATAGGCAGCTCAGGCGCTTTGAGAAACTACGCTACGGCTACAGTGTGCCCAGCGTCGCTTTCATCGGGCCGGGAGCTCTCCTCGCGTTGGTTTGGCTGGCGTATGTGGTGTTGCACGTCTAACAATCGTTGGAGGGGTCCGTGACGCGCTTGCGGCTTGGCGCCTCGGGCGCTGAGAAATTGTGCGCCCTCGGCGCTCTCGGCCGTGGTCGCGCGGCCCCTCAACTTCACCGTTAGACGTCGCCTTGGACAACCCCGTGCCACCAGTAGGCCTATTCGCGCGCGTCGTCGTTGTGATCACCCGTGCATTTGGCGCCGTTGCTCTCTTTATGGGCTTATACCTGCTTGCCCTTGCAGGGTTGCTAGTATTCCGTGGCGAAATGGACTGGTCACACGACTACCGCGGGGTAATTGTTGCCGCGGTGTTCGTTGCTGTCGGGATTCTCGGACTTAAGGGCCCCGTGTTCCGACAGCGCTCTCAGGGACAAGGTGATGTCAACTCATCGCGAGACCATTAACTTTGGCGCCTTCGAGCGGGCGCCGTCTAACAATCGTTGGAGGGGTCCGTGATGCGCTTGCGGCTTGGCGCCTCGGGCGCTGAGAGATATTGTGCGCCCTCGTCGCCATCCCGGCCGCATAGGCAGCGCTCGAAGAGCTTCGTTCGACCTGAGTGCGGCCTCACACGGCGTCCGGCCCCTCAACTTCACCGTTAGAGGGCTCGCTTGCAAACGCTGCTGCCTCTCATCGCGGTCGCCATCTTGTTGGCCCTACTGTCTGGGCAGTATCTGCGCGCACCCAAGAGAAACGCCGCGGGTACGGGGTACGTCCTCAGCTACCCGAAAGTGGCGACAGTCAGCGCTTCGGCGGGGATACTGTTGGTGTTCGCTTTTGCGAGCGGTACCGTCTACGCATTCGTACTCGGCGAGACCCGCATGGCGCTTGTTCTCGTGGCTGTAACGGTGGCCTTTGGCGCATTGGGGTATTTTGCACTCAGGCAGGCTCTCACTAGGATTACCGTCGATGACTCGGGCGTTGAGCTACGCGCTTGGTCGAGGCATGTATACGTCCCTTGGAGCGAAGCGACCGTCGATGCCGCAACCCGACCGCAGTGCGTGGTCATCACTAACGCGGCGGCTCAGGAGATCCGCGTATACGAATCAATGGTAGGCGCCGGAATCATCGAAGACTACGTTCGAAGACATGTTAAGCCCGACAGAACTCGCTTCATTCGAAATCTGGCTGGAGAACATCAACTCTTCTACCGCGAGCCCTCTAACAATCGTTGGAGGGGTCCGTGAGGCGTGGTCTGTTTGGGGCCGCGGGTCCCGGGAGAAATTGTGGGCCCGCGGCCCCTGTCCGACGTGGTCGTGCGGCCCCTCAACTACACCGTTAGGGGAATGGCCGCGTTTGACGCAGTACCCCAGTACCGCTGAAGGAGCGCATCAGATGAACGCCTACCTCGCCGTATCCGGTGCCATATTTGGCCTCGTTGGAATCGCGCATTTGTTTCGCCTGTTTGCTGAGGGACATCCTCTTTCGGATCCGTGGTTTCTTGGGCACAACGTCGCCCTGTTCAGCGTTGGCGGGGGACTCGCGGTTTGGGCGCTGCGGTTACTGAGGCGTCAGCGTGGGCCATCCGCCTAACAATCGTTGGAGGGGTCCGTGATGCGTGGTCTGCTTGGCGCCGCGGGCGCTTGGGGACAGTGTGCGCCCGCGGCTCCCTTCCGGCCGCGTGGGGAGCGCCCGATGAGTTTCGTTCGACCTAAGCGCGGCCTGACACGGCGTCCGGCCCCTCAACTTCACCGTTAGCGGTCACCTTGACACGCCGTGCCAATGGCCGCTCGAGTCGACGCTCCGCGGTGGCTGATGAGCCGAAGTCGACTGGCATGAATGAGCGTAGCTATGAACACAGTCGATGAAGTAGAAGTCTGGGTCACACAAGACGGGCTCGGACGCGCGGTGGTAGCCCGAAGACCTGATGGGCTCTTCTGCATCTACGTGCACTGGAAGCTCGCGCCGGAAGTGATAGCGGTGTCAAATCTCCGAGTGCGGCAAGGCTACGCGACTAATTGGTTGGACGATCACACTCCCATCGCAAAGCTTTATGAAGGGATCGACCCCAAGGCCGCAATTTACGGAGCCTTGGAAGATGCTCGCCGCGCGGTCCGAAGCCTGCCAGGCTTTACGCAGGCGTCCTTAAAGCCCTGACAAGGATTCCCGAATGCCAAGTCGAGCAAACGTTGGGAGCTAGTGGTGACCGCTAACAATCGTTGGAGGGGTCCGTGATGCGCTTGCGGCTTGGCGCCTCAGGCGCCGAGAAATTGTGCGCCCTCGGCGCCATCGGGCGTGGTCGTCCGGCCCCTCAACTTCACCGTTAGGCGAATGGCCGCGTTTGACGCAGTACCCTGAAGGAGCGCATCAGATGAACGCCTACCTCGCCGTTTCCGGTGCCATATTTGGCGTTGTTGGAATCGCGCATTTGTTTCGTCTGTTTGCTGAGGGACATCCTCTCTCGGATCCGTGGTTTCTTGGGCACAACGTCGCCCTGTTCATCGTTGGCGGGGGACTCGCGGTTTGGGCGCTGCGGTTACTGAGGCGTCAGCGTGGGCCATCCGCCTAACAATCGTTGGAGGGGTCCGTGACGCGCTTCTTGTTTGGCGCCGCGGGCGCCTGGGGACAGTGTGCGCCCGCGTCGCCCTTCCGGCCGCTCAGGGAGCGCCCGATGAGCTTCGTTCGACCTGAGTGCGGCCTGACGCCTCGTCCGGCCCCTCAACTTCACCGTTAGACGGCGTTATGTTGCGCATTGCCTCTGGACCCTCCGTGCCATACGATGCGCGCCCCGGATCGCCGGGCTTTGACACGGAGGTGTCCCATGCGACTCAAGAAACAACACCTCGAGGCCGACTGCTTTCGAGGTCACCAGTAAACGGCGGAAGGGCTTCCCCTCCGAGACTCGCGTCAAACGCGGAACGCGCGTTGTTGGCGGCTACAAAGAGCTCAGCGAGAAGCTCGGTCGCAACGATCCGTGCCCGTGCCTCTCGGGCCGGAGATTTTAAGAACTGCTGCATGCTGAGCGGCGAGTTTGATGGCTCCGACCGGCATCACTTTTTTCAGAGAGTGACGACGCCGTCTAACAATCGTTGGAGGGGGCCGTGAGGCGTGGTCGGTTTGGCGCCGCGGGCGCGCGAAGACAGTGTGCGCCCGCGGCGCTTGTCTGGCGTGGTCGTGCGGCCCCTCAACTTCACCGTTAGGAGCCGTTGTGGGATACGCATCAGGCCTTTGACGCTGTGATATGGGCAATGGTCTTCTAACTGCAGCGACAGTTGTTTTGGCAGTGCCATTCGGTTGGGGCGTCGGGGTTCTTGGTTCTGCGACCGCGCTGCTCCCATCGCGGTGTTACGAGAAGTACTCGCAATGAAGCGAACGCGCAATTTGCATCTGTGGCTGCTGCTTTCTTCGCCGCTCGTGTGCGCGGCAAACGACCTCGTTTTCCCTGAACTCGGTGTCAAACTCAGCGATCTGCCGACCCTTACCGCTGGTTCGGCAGTCTTTCAGAGACCTACTGCCTCTGAAGTCATCACGCCGATTGGCTCCGCGATCTTGAGCGTGCGTCGCGAAGACAGAGAAGTACCTTCGGGTAGTGGCCTTTCAGATCCGACCTTTCGTGCGGCACTGCAGTCGCGGTTCGACAAAACGCTTGATACCAAAGCTCAAGGGGCCATGACCGCGGTTGGCGGAAGTCCGGGTTGGACCCTCATCGATGCTCACAAGGAGGCGCGCTCACCTCTCGCTCTGTATACCTGCATCACATACGTCATCGCGGATCGGCACTTATATCGGTTCATGGTCCGTGCCGTAGCGGCTCGAACGCGACCGGCTGAGTTCGACGCGGTCGTCAAGGCGATCTCGAACGTCACGTTCACGTCGACTTCCGGGCCGAGAGATACCGTACCTGGATCCAGCGCCGCGCCTGGAGCAATGAAGTTACCCCCTTCTGTTGGCGACCCCGGCAGCGGGAGGATCGTCGGCCCAAAGCAGCACGAGCAGGGAGTCGTAAACTTGGAGTTCAGTATTGATGGTCAGGGGCACGTGCAAGGAGCCAAGCTCCTCTACGCCGAGCCGCGTACCGACGGTGTACTCGGCCTTGTGTACCTCCAGAATCGATTATTTGGTGTCCCAGCCGACTGGGAAGAGTCGGGGTCGCACAACCTGCGATTCACCTTGGAATTTCAGTTCCCCGTGGCGGCTGCGGGCGTGCCCTGTGAGGGTACGGCCTCTCCTCCGCGCATTCCCGATACGCCAGTCGTGAGGGTATGTCTAAACGGTAGCTAGCCTAGTTGGACGCCTTCGGGAAGGGAATCTCGGACTTACGATTGAATCGATACTCGGCGAAGTACTGGGATTCGAGCCAAGGTAGTTGTCCACGTAGTACACCGGCCGCAGCTCGACAACTGGCGCTGGTTGCATGAAGCCAACACGATCCACCGGAAATGAGACACTCCCAAATGGCAACGGCTCCTAACAATCGTTGGAGGGGTCCGTGAACGGTCTGTGGTTACGCGCCGCGGGCGCGGGAAGACAGTGTGCGCCCGCGGCGCTTGGTGGGCCCTTCTGGGCGGCCCCTCAACTTCACCGTTAGGCGTCTGAACATGCGCCGTGCCACCCCCGTAAAGATCCTCATGGCGGATTTCATGGGAGACGACCGTTCATTTCTTCTTGTCTACTTGGCGGATGACGGTCACAGCTATGAACTGTACCTACCCGCGGCCGGACAGCCACTCGAACCGATTGAATACATGAGCCCGTCTATGCGCCAACAGCAATCCGGGAATAGAACTCCCCTCTCTTGGCCGGAAGCCGAAGACCTTGCACGGGAACTAAGACCCTTGCTGACTGAGCCAATCGCAAAAGGAGGAAGGGTCAGGGCGTCGGAGTGCATTGAGGCGCTCGCGAATGGGAAGAGGTACGGGCTTAATGCATAACTCCGATCTCGGCAAATCGTCGCCGCGCGCAGGCCGCCTAACAATCGTTGGAGGGGTCCGTGAGGCGTGATCTGTTTGGCGCCGCGGGCGCTTGGGGACAGTGTGCGCCCGCGTCGCCTGGCCGGCGCTCCTACGCGGCCCCTCAACTTCACCGTTAGACGCCGGACGTGGCACCACCTACCTCAGCAGAGATCCTCCGCCGCGCCAGCGAGACCCTGAATACGGCGCGCGCCGGCTTGAACGACCTGCGTGAAGACCCCGAGCGACGGCTCGCTGGATTGAGCAACACGGTGGTGTTTGGACGTGCCGTGACGAATGTACTTGAGAATCTTCGCTCGATCGAACCTACCTTCGATTCCTGGTATCAACAGGTGAGTCGAGATTTGGCTGATGATCCTCTTATGAAGTTCTTCTACAGCCTTCGCTCGCAGATACTGAAGCGAGGTGACATGGGTGTGGCGCCCTACGTTCACATCAAGGCATTCAGCAGCGCAGACCTGCCAAAGTTTGGCCCACCGCCAGCCAACGCACGCGGCTTCTTTATGGGAGACCAACTCGGTGGTGTGGGGTGGGAGGTAGAGACTTCGCCCGGAGTTACTGAACGGTACTACGTAGATCTACCGGCGGATATCGGAACGGCAGGACTCTACTTTCGGGACGCACCGGTGGGTGTAAGCTCAAGCGAACGACACAGCGCAGACATTGTGCCACTCTGCGAGCGTTATCTTGATCGAATGCAGAGCGTTCTGAATGACGCAAGAGCGAGGTTTGGGTCCGGCGTCTAACAATCGTTGGAGGGGCCGTGAGGCGTGAGCGGTTTGGCGCCGCGGGCGCGTGGGGACAGTGTGCGCCCGCGTCGCCCTTCCGGCCGCTTCGGGAACGACTGGTGAGCTTCGTTCGACTTGAGTGCGGCCTGACGCCTCAGCCGGCCCCTCAACTTCACCGTTAGACGGCCATGCGCAGAGACTCACTCGCCGAACTGCTGCTCACCGCTCCGGGTTTGCGCCCATTGTTCCACGCCTGCTCTGGGTGCGGTCGCTTCGGTCTGAAGCCCGGTATCCTGGCAACTCATCACGGCGATTACGGCACGCGCGAGACCCTGTCTCGCAAGTACCCTGAACTCACCCTGGATGCGAGAGGCCTTTGTGATCGCTGTGCCACCGAGAAGTGAGCGGCTTCGCTGGCCGTCTAACCATCGTTGGAAGGGTCCGTGACGCGGGGTCTGATTGGCGCCGCGGGCGCCTGGGGACAGTGTGCGCCCGCGGCGCCATTCCGGCCGCTTAGGGAGCGCGTGATGAGCTTCGTTCGACGTGAGTGCGGCCTGACGCCTCAGCCGGCCCCTCAACTTCACCGTTAGGCCGCACGGTGGCCCTCCCGTTTTACGTCCGCTGCGAGACATCTAGCCCGCGTTTCTATGAGGTAAGTTCCGGGCGGTTCCAGCAGCTCGACCGAGGCGTTATCCCGCCGTTTGTCCCTGGGTTTCAATTCCTCCTGGTTGTGAACGAACTGGCGGACTTCCTCAGAACACTTGGTCTGGAAGGGGTGAGTTTCGAGGATGCCACCCTATATGACCCACGCACTGGAGCGGAGGTCAGAACGCATACCTGTTTGCGTGTGCACAAATCTCTCGACGGTGATATCCGGGTTCTGCATCTCGAGGGGTACCGAACGTTCGTGATGGATGATCATTACCCTCTCGACGGGTACCGAATGTTGGTGTCAAACCACATGTACTATTTCGTCAGTCCGGCTCTTAAGGAGGCACTGGTGGGACATGGATTTGCATATCTCAGGTTCTCGGAAGGATTCTCCGATTTTTTTGGTGCGGCCTAACAATCGTTGGAGGGGTCCGTGATGCGCTTGCGGCTTGGCGCCTCGGGCGCTTGGAAATTGTGCGCCCTCGGCGCCATCGGGCGTGAGTGCCCGGCCCCTCAACTTCACCGTTAGGCGCGCGTCAGATCGCCGCTCTTTCAGGCGTTTGGCTCCACATGGATACGCAAGATGAAACGCTCTAAGAGGGTTCGTGTCGCGACTGCCTGTGTCCAGGCGCTCGCGTCGGTGGTGCTTATTGGCGCCGGTACGCCCGAGGCGCTTGCCGATGCGAAGCTGCTGCACTTCGATCGACCTGCTAACGAACGCGTTCCTGGGCAGTACTACGTTCTGTTCAAGACGGAGCAGGAGCTTCGTCAGTTACCGAGCTTTTTTGTGGACCCAGGTCCGGAATCAAAAAGCCGAAGATACTGCCGGACAATCTTCCAACCACCACAGCAACCAGCCGTGCCTTGGCTGAGGCACTGGCCGCGGCGGTTCACGGCCATGTAATGCCGCCGTACGAGTGCCCTTACGAGGGCAGGCAGGGGTTCTGGATCGAAGGGCCAGAAAGTATGGTGATGATCTTAGCGAAGGACCCGCGAATCGAATCACTTGAACCGAACCCGGTTGTCCATCCTACTATCCACCATCAGACCCTGAACCAAGCTGCGCCTAACAATCGTTGGAGGGGGCCGTGAGGCGCTTGAGGCTTGGCGCCTCGGGCGTCGGGAAATATTGTGCGCCCTCGGCCATCGCGGCCGCTTCGGCGGCGCCCTATGAGCTTCGTTCGACCTGAGTGCGGCCTCACGCCTCGTCCGGCCCCTCAACTTCATCGTTAGACGCCTGATCTATGCCTGAGGTTGATCCACGCGTTGACCATCCCCGGTTCTTCTGCGCCGACTGTGATGTCGACACCTACATAAACCAGCACTACTACATGCTCAAGAACCGCGTATGGAAGCTCATCGCGCCGAAGGATCCGGGAGTTATGCTTTGCTTGCCCTGCGCTGAGAAGCGTTTGGGCCGCGGGCTAAACCGCGACGATTTCCAACGCACGCCGGTTAACAGAGGTCAGGCCAATGTCTGCCCGGAACTTGCTGAGAGACTCCGCCGCAAGGGCGTCTAACAATCGTTGGAGGGGGCGGTGAGGCGTGGTCTGTTTGGGGCCGCGGGACCCGGGAGAAATTGTGGGCCCGCGGCCCCTATCCGGCGTGGTCGTCCGGCCCCTCAACTTCACCGTTAGACGGCTGGAGGCGCGACCATGATTCGACATTGTCGGTACGTCATCGCAGTGCCCGATCTGCAGCGCTCGGTGAGCTACTATCGGGACACTCTGGGATTCGAGGTTTTGGAGATAGGAGACGGGTGGCGACTCCTGCGGCGTGACAGTTGCGTGATCATGGCCGGGGAGTGCCCCGACGCGCCCTCGCCCGGCACACTCGGCGACCACTCCTACTTCGCATACCTCGAAGTGGATTACGTAGACGATCTGTACACTGCCACTGTAGCTCGGGGTGCGCACGTGACGAAAACTCTGCGCACGGAGCCATGGGGAATGCGTGAGTTCGGTATCAGGACCGTTGATGGACATCGCATCATGTTTGGCGCTGATGCTGCTCCAGCCGTCTAACAATCGTTGGAGGGGTCCGTGAGGCGTGGTCTGTTTGGCGCCTCGAGCGCTGAGAAATTGTGCGCCCTCGGCGCCGTTGGGCGCTTCTGTACGGCCCCTCACTTTCACCGTTAGACGTCGTCACTGTGCGCCGTGCCGAACTCAGACGCCTCGTGTCCACAACCGCAGAAGCGCGGCTTGAAGCGCTTCGCACGAGGCCATACGCGGATCTCAGGCAGTTGCCTTCTCACAGCACCGAGAGTATCGCTAACACCAAAGGTGTGGTCGAGACCTACCGCGACGAGCTTGGAGCGGGGCGGCTACGCATCGTGGTCCAAGGATTCTTGCCGGGTTGGTTGGGGTCGGCTTTCATTTGGGCTAATGGTTTTACGCTTGACACAGACGGCTCCATGGCTCCCCTGAGTGAGGAAGCACTGTGGGACTTCAAGTGACGCGGTCTAACAATCGTTGGAGGGGTCCGTGATGCGCCTGCGGCTTGGCGCCTCGGGCGCTGAGAAATATTGTGCGCCCTCGGCGCCCTTCCGGCCGCTTAGGGAGCGCCTAGTGAGCTTCGTTCGACTTGAGTGCGGCCTGACACTGCGTCCGGCCCCTCAACTTCACCGTTAGACGGCATACGGAGGGCTCTGAAGTGAAAGCATCCGTCTTTGTTGGTACAAGCCTCGACGGCTTCATCGCTCGAGCCAATGGTGCCTTCGATTTTCTCCCACCGGGCGGTGGCGAGCCTCACGGTTACGAGGAGTTCATGGCGACGGTAGATGCGTTGGTCATTGGTCGCAAGACGTATGAGACGGTTTTGGGGCTTGATGCGTGGCCATACGGAAAAAAGCCAACTTTTGTGCTGAGCACTCACTCGCTCGCACGTGCGCCAGCCGGAGCCATTTTGGAGCGAATGTCAGGCTCGCCGGCGGAGATCGTCTCTCAGCTTGTCAATCGCGGGATCCAGCATGTCTATGTTGATGGCGGGATCACAATTCAGCGCTTTCTTCAAGCTGGGCTCATCCAGCGTCTCACTATCACGCGCGTGCCTGTGCTCATCGGAACTGGGATTCCACTCTTTGGCGTCATTCCGCACGACATCACGCTCAAGCACATCGCAACGCACCAGTACGCTAGCGGTCTTGTTAAGAGCGAGTATGAGATTGCCGTCTAACAATCGTTGGAGGGGACCGTGAGGCGTGGTCTGGTTGGCGTTTCGGGCGCTGAGAAATTGTGCGCCCTCGGCGCCAAGGGCTGGCCGTTCTGTGCGGCCCCTCAACTTCACCGTTAGCTGCCATGCAACCACAGTCGCATTGCTCGAATTCAGTGCCGCGTTTGGCGTGTGCTCTCGCGATCTTTCTCACGCTCGCGGGCTGCTCGACAAGCGGCGGAACGGTGGGCGGGCTTTTCCCGGCTCCAAAGTTCCTGAAGGGCACAATTGAAAATGACACCTACCGGTCGCCTGACGGTCTCTTCCAGGTGGGCTGCCCCCAGCCCAAGGGCTCGTATGAATACAAATACATGGCTGTGAAGGAGTTGTACGGCGCGAAGGGTGACTACGTCAGCTTCGGCCCTGCCGCGTACGATATAAGCATATACAGGGTGAACGTCACAGGACGCACAGACGACCGCGGGGTAACGGTTTCCTTTGAACAAGTCGCTGAACTCGGTGTGCAAGCATTCCGCGCGACTTTAGAGAAGACCTACGGAGTGCCGCTCGTCTCGCAGGCTCATGAGAAGTCAGTTGTGAACGGACTGCCGGCCCTCACATGGACGTTCACTCAGACGCTGCCGGGTCAGCGCGCTCGCGGCGCAGCGGAGGTACTGACACACGAAGTAGCAGCAGTGGACGCTGGGAACAATATAGCCCTCCTGTGGGTACAAACGCCGTCTTCGTGCTACCACTGCGAGGGCAAGGCAACGGCTTTCATCAATTCGTTCCACATGGCTCGCTAAGAACCACGTTGCTCTGGATGGCAGCTAACAATCGTTGGAGGGGTCCGTGATGCGCCTGTGGCTAGGCTCGGCGGGCGCTGAAAGACAGTGTGCGCCCGCGTCGCCAGGCCGGCGTGCGTGCCCGGCCCCTCAACTTCACCGTTAGAGGACCCCGGGTCATATGAAACCTTGTCGCGAGTGCCGGCACGAGATTTCAGAACAGGCTTTCACGTGCCCTCAGTGCGGGGCGCCGTACCCGGCTCGAGACGTATGGGATGGGTGGGGATACGAGTACAAATCGAACCTCACCATTGCGGGGCTGCCCCTGGTGCACATCTCGTTCAAATATCGCGCGAACCGAAGGCCCGTTGTGGCACGCGGCGTAATCGCCATCGGTCAGTTTGCCTGTGGCATCGTCTGCATTGGCCAGTTCAGCCTTGGCGTCGTGAGCATTAGCCAATTCACAGTCGCAGCGTTCGCGGTGGCCCAGTTTGCAGTCGCATACTCTCTAATAGCGCAGTTTGGTTTGTACTTGGCGGAAGGCCATGGTCAGCTGGTGTTCAATCTCTCGAAACTCCTCGGGGTCCTCTAACAATCGTTGGAGGGGCCCGTGATGCGTGGTCTGATTGGCGCCTCGGGCGCTGGGAATATTGTGCGCCCTCGGCGCCTTCTCGGCCTGGGGACCGCCTGATGAGCTTCGTTCGACTTGAGTGCGGCCTCACGCCTCGTCCGGCCCCTCAACTTCACCGTTAGACATCGCGCGGATATGCCTGACCTCCGGCCCCTTGCTCTCATTGGTGCTTTGGCTCTCGGGGTAACCTCGGCGGCTGCGATGGATCTCAGCGGGTACTCGGTCGTGAAGCTGCACCCCGGCCTCAACAATTTGGATCGCGCCTTTAGTGGGCACCCCATCTCGGTGGTCATCGGACACCGTGAGAATTTCAACGCTCACAGTTTCGACGTCGTCACCTTTTACCTCTGGGACAGGGACGCTGCCAAAGGCCTCGATATCGTCGGGCTGTGGGACAAAGACAAAGAAGCGCTCTCGCTGCAGGTGTCAGGGGGAGCTGACTGCCTCCTTCATGACTTTCGCTTGCTTTGGCCGAACAGAGGACGCACGCCATTGCTGGTAGTCGCGGATCACCCACTATTGACGTCATACATCGATAACGCCCCTGTGACCTTCAAGTTCTACACGCTGAAGCAGAATACCGGCGGGGATCTCGGCCCGGCCTACTGGTTTGACTTGGCGGAAACACAGATCTCGAAGGCGGCCTATTGCGACGTCGGTGTCGCGCTATCCCGAGAGTTAGGGCTTGGCGATTATCGGCCAACTCCGAGGCCCGAAGGCTATCGGAATTCACCGCAGGCGATGTCTAACAACCGTTCGAGGGGACCGTGAGGCGTGATCGGTTTGGCGCCTCGGGCGCTGAGAGATTGTGCGCCCTCGGCGCGATTGGGCCCTTCCGTGCGGCCCCTCAACTTCACCGTTAGGCCTCAGCAGATGCTCATCGGTTAACCGGCGTCGTCGCACGAAGGAGCGCCCATGTCTCGGCAGATAATCTCTACACCCAAAGCTGCTAAACCACCCGCCACGTACAGCCAGGCAGTCAGGGCCGCCGGACTAATCTTTGTGTCGGGCACGGCTCCGCATGATCCACAAACCGGTGCATTGGTCGGGGCGACCATTCAAGAGCAGACTCGCCAATGCTTAAGAAATATCGCGGCTATTTTGGAATCCGCTGGGAGCTCGCTCGATAAAATTGCGAGCGTCACGGTGGTGTTAGCCGACGAGCAGGATTTTCAGGGTATGAATGAGGAGTGGTTGAAATGGTTTCCCTCCAATCCGCCGGCGCGGCAGGGGGCCAAGTTGCCAGTAAAGATACCTGGCCTAAAGGTCTCTATTGCGGCGATTGCTGAGGCCTAACAATCGTTGGAGGGGTCCGTGATGCGTGGTCGGTGTGGCGCCTCGGGCGCTGAGACATTGTGCGCCCTCGGCGCTAGCTGGCGTTTCTGCCCGGCCCCTCGACTTCACCGTTAGACGACCGTTATCGGTGCCATGCCTCCGCTCGTGCGCAACTTTAAGGGCAGCTGTCACTGCGGGGCAGTCGGCTTTTCCTTCCAAACAGAGTTACCAGTGGCTAAGTGGAGCCTTCGCGCCTGTCAGTGCCGATTTTGTCGCGCCCACGGCGCGCTTACAACCTCCGATTCGGGCGGACGGCTAATGTTTCATGTTAACGATGTTGACTTGCTTGAGCGCTATCGGTTCGGTCTGAAGACCGCCGACTTTCTCCTATGTAGGCGCTGCGGGGTTTACGTGGGAGCGCAAATTGAGACTGTTCACGGCGCTTTCGGCATTATCAATACATTGGCTATGACGCCGGTTCCGGGCGGCCTGCCAGTTCCAGCACCGGCAGAGTACAGCTCTGAGAGCTCTAATGAGCGCGTTGAGAGGCGCGAGAAGAGGTGGACGCCTCTTGAAAAGGTCGTCTAACAATCTTTGGAGGAGTCCGTGATGCCCTTGCGGCTTGGCGCCTCGGGCGCTGAGAAATTGTGCGCCCTCGGCGCTCTCGGCCGTGGTCGTCCGGCCCCTCAACTTCACCGTTAGACGGCGCACAAGACGTGCGATGACAGAGACCTTCAGCAACGTCTATGACGACGCCGATCGGGCTCGAGCGTATGCGGACCTCGAGTTCCCAGGCACGTATTACCTCGCCTTTCGCGACCTACCTGTGCTTCTGCGCAAGTACGTGTGCGGCACGCGAGCCCTCGACTTTGGCTGCGGCACTGGGCGCTCGACCAGGTTCCTGCGAGACCTGGCCTTCGAAGTGATCGGCGTGGATGTCTCGGAAGTCATGCTCGCTCAAGCACGTGGCCGTGATCCGCACGGTGACTATCGGTCGGTTGTCGACGGTACTCTCGCCGCATTTGGCACCGGCGCGCTCGATCTGATCCTTGCAGCATTTACCTTCGACAACATCCCCACCGACCAACAGAAGACCTCCGCGTTGCGGGAGCTTCGGCGTCTCCTCGCTCCAGGCGGCCGCCTCGTTGTTGTGGTGTCGTCGCCTGCCATCTACTGGCACGAGTGGGCGTCCTTCAGCACCCGGGACTACCCTGCCAACCGCAGTGCCCGGGACGGTGACTCCGTTCGGATCGTCATGCTAGACGTGCCGGACCGTCGTCCGGTGATCGACATCATATGTAGCGATACGCACTACCGTGAGCTTTTCGAGGCTGTCGGCCTGTGTGTTGTAGACACCGTCAAGCCACTGGCGACCGGCTCGGAGTCAGTTCAATGGGTGAGCGAGACTAGGATCCCGCCGTGGACCATCTACGTCCTGGGCGCCGTCTAACAATCGTTGGACGGGGCCGTGAGGCGTGGTCTGTTTGGCACCGCGGGTCCCGGGAGGTGGGCCCGCGGCGCCTGTTCGGCGTGGTCGTGCCGCCCCCCAACTTCACCGTTAGGCGTCACCGTGCGACCATGAAGCTCCTTTTGCGGCTCCAATGGTTTCTTCCGCGGGGGCTCTTTGGAGCCGCCCGTGACCACCACCAGGGCACCCATGCCGGACAGGCCACGCGGGCGCACACTGTACCCAAGCGCCCGCGCCGCCAAGCCGCAGGCGGGGCAGCCCAGTACGCGTCAGACTCCGCAACGGCCCATCCGTGCGTAAACAGTATTACTTCCGAACCTCCAGCCGGGGCCTTCTGGCGTGGGATGTCGACCGTCTTGTCCAGCTCTCAAGCACCTTGCCGCGCAAGCAGGTGGAGCTCAGCCAGCTTCGCGAGCTCGATGAGGTCTGGCCAGACAACGGCGGTCGTCCCACTTGGCGCGCAATTGTCGAGCACATGAAGCTCATTGATGAGGCCGACCTGTCGTTCCCGATCGTCCTCTCCTGTAACGGGGCCATCATGGACGGCAGGCATCGGGTGGCTAAGGCTCTACGAGAGGGCCGCAAGGAGATCACAGCAGTGCAGTTTGAGCACGACCCTGACCCCGATCACGTGGGGCTCGCAGCCGAGGACTTACCATACTGAGGGGGTTACCGCAGCGCGGATTAAAGGCCATGTTGAGTGTGAACGCTTGGCGCAAGCATTGCGGGAGCAAGTGCTACATGCCGCCTAACAATCCAGGGGTCCGTGAGGCGTGTCTGACCGTTAGGTGCCGCCGATGGACCTAGTCAGCGTGCTGACGCCTGACTCCGACGTGGAGCTTCTGACCATCTGCTCCATGCTTGAAGCGCGCGGGGTCCCCTTCTTCGTCCGCAGCGCTGGCCTCGGCTCGCTCTTCCCTGGACCGATGCAGGTGGGCTCGCTTAATGCTCGTGCCATCATGGTACCGCAGGAGCGTGCTGACGAGGCGTTAGCGCTCATCTCGGACTTCCGAGGATCGCCTGAGTCGAAGCCATGACGCTAGCGGCGACACCTGACAATCGTTGGATGGGGCCGTGATGCGTGGTCTGTTTGGCGCCGCGGGACCCAGGAGAAATTGTGCGCCGTCGGGCGCTTCTGTGCGGCGCCTCAACTTCACCGTTAGCTGTCATGGAGAGCGCTGAATGACCGTCGAATCCACGCAGGCCTTCTTGTTGTGGTGCCTCGTCATCAATTACGGGATTTTGCTTCTGTGGTTCCTGGTCTTTTGGTTTGGCCACGACTGGATGCTCAGACTCCACAGTCGGTGGTTCTTATTGCCGAAGGAACGCTTCGACAGCATTCACTATGCAGCCATGGCTGCATATAAAGTAGGGATTCTTCTCCTGAATCTTACCCCATACATCGCGCTTCGCTTAATCGGCGCCCATGCCATCTAACAATCGTTGGAGGGGGCCGTGAGGCGTGAGCGGTTTGGCGCCGCGGACGCCTGGGGACAGTGTGCGCCCGCGGCGCCAGTCAGGCGTGGTCGTCCGGCCTCAAATAGACGTCGTGGCGAGCTCAGTGCCACTCTTTCGGGCATCGTCTCGGGGTCTGTCGCCGCGATTCAGGAATGAGTCTGGGAGCGGCTCGTGGCCTACTCTGACGAGGGCTCTGCAGCGACAGTTGGCAGAATCTGCTGCGCAACAGCAGATCGGCAGAACGTTGCATTGCCTCTCGCCTGGAGTAGTGTGCGCCGTGAGTCTCGACAAACCCGTGGAGGAAATCCATGTACAAGAAATTGCTTAGCATCGCCCCGCTCGCGCTCCTCGCGCTCAGCGGTCTCGCCATGTCGGATACCGACGCGCAGCACCAGTTGCTCCTGAGCGCAGCTGCCGTCAAATGGGGTCCGCCGCCGCCGGTGTTTCCGGCGGGCGCAAAGTTCGCAGTGATCGAAGGGGATCCGACCGCCAAGGGTCTGGTCACCGTGCGCTTCGAAATGCCCGCGGGCTACAAAATCGCGCCGCACTGGCACCCAACGGACGAGCACATCACAGTCCTGTCCGGGACGTTCGGCGTCGGGATGGGCGATACGCTCGACATCGCTCATGGCAAGACGCTGAAAGCGGGCGGCTACGCAGTGGCACCCGCGACCATGCATCACTATGCGTGGACAAAGACGGGAGCGACTATCCAGGTACACATGATTGGACCGTTCGGCATAACCTACGTGAATCCCGCCGACGATCCGAGCCAGAACGCGAAGAAGTAACGGTGCGGGTTGTCGCGTGCACGACGTCTAAGAATCACTGGAGCGGACCGTCACGCGTGGGCGGTTGTGCGCCGCGGGCGCGGGAAGACAGTATGCGCCCGCGGCGCTGCTCGGGCGCTGCTGGGCGGCGGTCAACTTCACCGCGGGGTGGCCTTGCCGTAGTTACGCGCCGTAGCTACACTCTGGTATGTTCGCTCGAGACGAGGCGAAACGACGCGTCAGCCTGAAAAAAGCACGACATCGGAGATCTTCCGCGGGTTCATTCTCACTGCTGAAGACACCCGCGAGCCCTATGGTGAGCGCCGATTCCTCAACCTGGGTCTGCTTCAGGACCAAGTCGTGTCCGTTACGCATACCGAGCGTGGTGAAGACATTCGCACAAGTTCCATTCGCAAGGCCACGAAACATGAAGCGCGCTACTAGCTCTCGCAGATCTTCGACCGACCTCCGTCGAGTTCGAAAGATGATTGACACCGACATTGTGCGCGACGGCGATGCGCCGCAGTGGACGCCCGAGATGTTCGCTCGCGCCGTCGCGCGCAAGGGCTTGAAGCCTGTTCCAAAGAAGGCACTCCTTTCGTTGCGCATCGATTCTGACGTTATCGAATGGTTCAAGAAGCAGGGCGCCGGATATCAGTCGAGGATGAATGCGCTATTGCGCGCGTACATGGAAGCGCACAAGTGATCCCGCGCTCTAACAATCGCTGGAGGGGGCCGTGAAGCGTGGTCGGTTGGGCGGCGCGATGTGCGCGCTGCTAGTCATAGTGCCTGGAATTTGCTCGTCTGATGAATTTTTTCGCTGCGGCAGCTGGCTTGTGTCGGCCGATATGTCCGTGGCCGATCTTCTTAAGAAGTGTGGCAAACCTTCTTCCCAGGAGGTTTCTACACAGGATGTGCGGAACGAGCATGGGGTTAAGGTGGGCACTTCGACGACTGAGATATGGCGCTATGACCGGGGCTCTAGAGCTGCACCGATGGTAGTGACCATTGTCGATGGACAGATTCAAAGCATGGAGCGAAGCAAGTGACAGCTAACTGCGGCGCCTGTCCGGGGCCCCTCAACTTCACCGTCAGGAGTCACGCTGGGCGCCTGCGCGTAGCACGAGCTCACTGCCGCAAGGAACGCCGGTAACCTATGAACGCATCGCCGCCTGTAACGCTTATTAACGTCTTCGCGGTTGATCCCGCCAAGCAAGATGAACTGGTCGACCTTCTCGCACGGGCGACGCAGGCCTCAGTGCGCCACGCGCCGGGGTTCATCTCGGCGACGCTGCACCGCAGCCTCGATGGCACGAAGGTCGCTATGTACGCACAACGGCAGAGCCGCGAGGCGTACCAAGCCATGCGCGCGGATCCCGGTTCGCGGCCCTACCTTGAGCGGGCGTTGGCGATAGCGACGTTTGAACCTGGAATGTATGAAGTCGTTCAGACATTTCTGCCGACAGGAGCACCGAGACCAGCGTGACTCCCGACAATCGTTGGAGGGGCCGTGATGCGTGAGCGGTTTGGCGCCGCGGGCGCGTGGGGACAGTGTGCGCCCGCGGCTGCCAGCGGGCGCTTCGCTGCGGCCGCTCAACTTCACCGTCAGGCCGCAGAAAACACGCACTCCCTCACCACCACCCGTCCTCGGAGATTCTATGAAGCGAGTCACTGGCATTGGCGGCATCTTCTTCAAAGCCAAAGACGCTCCGGCACTACAGGCTTGGTACAAGCGGCACCTCGGAATCGATGTCCAAGAATGGGGTGGCACGGCTTTCACCTGGACCGACGCTGAAGGTAAGCCGGTTGCCGGAACAACCATCTGGTCGATTGGCTCGGCGCAAGGTGACCACTTTGCGCCCAGCACAGCAGCTTTCATGATCAATTACCGGGTGGATGATCTCCACGCCCTGGTTAAAGTCTTACGCGAAGAAGGCTGCAACGTTCTCGAGAAGATTGACAATTCCGAGTACGGGCAGTTTGCCTGGGTCATCGATCCAGAAGGAAACAAGGTAGAACTTTGGCAACCGCCTGCCGGCCAATGACCAGGGCACTCGGCCTCAGCACGAATCTGCGGCCCAACCCTTCGGTCAAGCGGACCCGCTCCGGGCTGCGCCCTCCGCGGGCGGCTTACCTCAAACGCTAGGCATCGTAGCCAATATGTTCAGACCCGATCACAAGCAGATTGCCGAGTCGTGGCTGACTGTCCAACGACATTGGTGGGCTTACGACAAGGTTCGCCACCTCTGCGAGTCAGAGCCCCAAGAAGCCCTCGCGCTCATACTCGTGATGGTGGAGATGGCGGATCAGCCGCTCCTCCTGGAGGATATTGGAGCTGGTCCGTTGGAGGACCTACTGGTGAAGCGCGGCCCTGACGTGATCGCTGAGGTTGAAGCTCGTGCTCGCGACAACGCGCCGTTTCGGACGGCGCTTTCGCACGTTTGGATTAGCGATGGCAGTGGTGAGCTGAATCAGCGACTCGCCGCTCTCGGTTGCCGGGTTGTGCCTAGAAGGCCCCGCGACGATGCCTAACAATCGTTGCAGGGGGCGGTGGTGCGTGAGCGGCCTGGCGCCGCGGGTGCTGAAAGACATTTTGCGCGCGCGACGCTTGTCTGGCGTGGTCGTTCGGCCCCTCAACTTCACCGTGGGAGCGCATGCATGAAACCGCGGCAGCTAGTTCAGGCGTGGGTGGAAGCGTTTAATCGCGCTGACGTGGATGCGCTGGCGTCTTTCTATAGCAAGGACGCTGTTAATCATCAGGTTGCCGAGTCGCCTGTCCAGGGTAGACACAGCATTCGTCAGATGTTCGCTTCCGGTTTTGCCTCGGCAAAGATGCACTGCATCGTAGAGAACATTTTCGAAGAGGGTGAGTGGGCGATCCTTGAGTGGCGAGACCCCAGCGGTCTGAGAGGTTGCGGATTCTTCCATGTGGTGGACGACCAGATTACTTTTCAACGCGGCTACTGGGATAAGTTATCGTTCTTGCGCTTGCACGGCCTTCCGATGCCTAGGGAGCTCTGAGGTTCCGGCATGCGCTCTGACAATCGGAGGTAGCCGTGATGCGTGAGTGGTTTTGCACCGCGGGCGCTGGAAGAGGTTGTAGAGCTTCGCTCGATCTGAGTGCGGTCTGCGACGACGTGCGGCCCGCAACCGCAGAGTGATGACAATGAGTCGCGCATATCAGATTACAAACGCTATTCTTTGGGCTGCCGCAATCGTCGCGTCAGCGCTCGTCGGGGCCCCGACCGTCCTTTCACTGATCGTGTTGCCTTCGCTGGCGGTCGTTTCCTTGCTGCTGACTTGGCGCACTCCCCGTGCCGGTGGACGCAATACATAGCTTTCTGCCCGGCCCCTCAACTTCACCGGGGGCGTCGCACACATCTACGTGCGGTTAGGCTGGCTGCTGTCGGCGGTGCGCCCGCGCGGCGTGCCTTTACTCTACTGGTGTGAATACCACGGGAGCGCGCCCCATCTCGCTGATATCCCCGATCATCAGGATCATCTGGTGGGGTACCCAGAGGTCGATCGGTGGCGCTCCCTCTTCCAGGGTGATAGTCAATTTGGCGAAGACGGGGTGGCTTAAGTCGATGCGAGCGCACGCGAGAATGAGTCGGACGTCACTTGGCGGTTTGCCGGACGGTGGCTTTCTCGCGAACGCACGGAACTCGCTGGCCTCCTGCGGTGACAGGTCTGGCCGCAGGCGGACGAAGTACCTACTTTGGAGAACAGCCATTTTCGTATTGTACGCACTTGCGCTTGCCAGACAACGCGCGCATTGCGCTCAGCCACACTCGCAGTGCGCCGCCTAGTAATCGTTGGAGGGAGCCGTGAGGCGTGAGCGGTTTGCGCCGCGGCTGGAAAATGTGCGCCCGCGGCGCTTGTCCGGCGCGCTCGGCCGCGCCTACAACTCCTCCGGAATCATTCGCGCCACCACTCCGCCCATGTTGGTGCGCGTGCTCTCGCGAGCCGGCCCCGAATGCGTGAATTCGTCAAACACCTGGTAATGCACGACGTGGCGGAACCGCAGCTCCCGTTCAATCGGCCAGTCGGTAAAGCTCTCCTCAGCGCGCCTGACGATCTCTGCGGCCCTGCGGTGATCGGGCCCGAGACGCCGGGCGATCACAGCCTGATACAGCGATCGCCCGGATAGGTCCTTATGCTCGCGTTGCACCTCACGGAACAACTCCAGCAATTCCCCGCTCGCGCGCCTGGCGTAGCGCCGCTCGGCCTGCGTGGAGAAGATCCAGAGGCTACGGCGTATGTTCCACATCTGCCCTCCCTGCGGCGCCGATCGTAGCCCAAGGACGCGCGAGCACGCGAAGCGCTCGGATAGTGTTCAGGTTCCGTCGTGTGGCGTGGACGCCATTGTCACGATCAAGCGATCTGAATTTGGCCTCGATGCCTTTTTCGGAAACGACAGCGACGAAGTTAAAGTCGATATCGCAGTGGAAGCCCTGAAGGCGCAGCGACCGTGCGGGACATCCAGTGTGCGCCGGCGGCGCGCAGCGGCGCATCTGCGCGGCCGCTCAACCTCGCCGTTAGACCGTCAGATGCGCCTCGCCTTTTCAAAACGGGGTGCGAAGTCCGACCTCGGCTTTGCCTGCCCGCTTTCTACACTCGAAATCCTCTATTCGCTTTCTTCTCCCTCTTTGCGGCGCGCTTTTCCATCAGGCTCTTGGCGGGCTTCTTCTTCGCATCCTTCTTTGTGTCCATTGCCTTGCTCATAGGGGCTCCTCGGATTGAGATAACAATTGGCATTTTGCCCCAAAATGAGCAGATCCGGGTGAATGCCATTACCTGCCAGTCAGCGTCGCCTTCTTGCCACCGCTTCTCTTTGCGCTAACGTACGAGCGATGGCCTGCGGAGAAACGCCGCAAGGACCTTCGGGTTACCGGCCAGGCGTGCTCGCCCCACCCGTGGACTTCGCCGTGAGAGGTCGAATGCTCGCTCGCGCAATCGCGGCCTTTATCGCACTGCCTGGAGTCGTCGCTTTCGCGATCCCGATCGCAATCGGGATCTCGGCCCGCCGCCCCGTGCAGCATGTGGCCGTCGCGGTCGTGATCTTGTGTTTGGGCACGCTGCTGCTCTTGTGGTGCGTCCGCGAATTCTACGTTTCGGGGCGTGGCACGCTGGCGCCGTGGGCTCCCCCCAGGCACTTGGTGATGACCGGACCATATCGGCTATCGCGCAACCCGATGTACATCGGTGTGGTCACGATTCTGATCGGCTGGAGTGTGCTTTGGGATTCGCGCACGCTCGTGATCTACACGTTGGTGGCGATGGCGGCGGTTCACGTCAGGGTAGTTCTGGCGGAAGAACCTTGGGCGGCCCGTAACTTCGGAGGAGAATGGCAGGCCTATCGAGCGCGGGTGCCTCGGTGGATCATTTAGCCAGCGGCGCGAGTCAGGCCTGGTCGTCAGCTTCACTCCTGGTCGTCATGAACATGCTCATTAGACTCGCACTGGGGCGGTGAACCCGGCATGCGGTCCTTCGCCGGTGTCTTCCCGGAACTCGCCTTCGATCTGGCGTTGGAACTCCGTACAACAGGGCGCGCTGACCTCGCTAGCGAGTTGGAGGGCAGTACCGTAAAGACCGTCAATTGGGACCCGAAGACCAATGTGGCGCTGGTCGCTCTCGAGCCTCAGCGCGAGTTGAACGCCGTAGAACGAAACGTAGTCGGGCAGAAGCTCGGCCAGGTCATCCGGTTCTCGGGCGCGCGCTATGCTTCCCTGCAACTGGATAATTTTGGACGCGTGGTCGCCGTGGAGCTTGTGGCGCCGCCGCGAGACTTAAGGTGGAACCTGTGGCTGACTTCCAAATATCGCTGGAGCGGGCGGTAATGCGCCCTTAGGCCGCATGCAACCTGCTCGCTTGCTCACCTGCTGGAGTCGAGTCCCATGCTGCAGATTCGTGAGTACCGGGCGTCGGACTGGCCAAATGTCTGGCCCATCCTGCAGGAGACCATCGTCGCGGGTGAAACGTATGCGTTTTCGCCGCAGAGTAGCGAGGAGGAGATCCGCAAGGTCTGGATCGAGATCCCGGCGAGGACCTTCGTGGCCTGCGACCCGGACGGCCAAATTCTGGGCACCTATTTCATCAAGGCTAATCAACCCGGGTTGGGTTCTCACGTATGCAACTGTGGCTACGTGGTAACTCCGAGCGCTCAGGGGAAGGGCATTGCCTCACGGATGTGCGAGCACTCCCAGGCGCAAGCAATAGCCATGGGATTCAAGGCGATGCAGTTCAATTACGTCGTCGCTACCAACACGGGCGCCATTCGGCTATGGAAGAGGCTGGGATTCTCCGTAGTGGGTCGGCTCCCTGGGGCGTTCAATCATCGAGTACTCGGGTACGTCGATGCCCTGGTCATGTTCAAGCAGCTCGCGCCCCGACCCTCAACTTCGCCGCCAGGCGGCTGATGACGGAGGCAAGACATGAAAGCGTCTATCCTTTATCGGGTCGCTGCCGTCCTTCTGCTGGTTTTTGCCGCAGCACACACGTTCGGCTTCAGCCAGTCCGATCCCCAATGGGGCGTTGACGCGCTGCTTGGCTCGCTGCGGTCGATTCACTTTGACGTGCAGGGCTCCAGCCGGACGTATTGGGACTTCTTTCTTGCGGCCGGGCTCTCGGTCGGTGTGTTTTATCTATTCGCGGCGGTACTGGCCTGGCAGCTGGGCGGCCTTCCGGCAGCGACCTTGGCGCACATGCGCGGCATTACGTGGGCGTTCGCGCTTTGCTTCGCCGCTATCACGGTCGTGAGCTGGAGATACCTCTTCATCCTGCCGGTGGTGTTTTCCGTCGTGGTTACCGTGTGTTTGATCTCGGCTGCATGGTTTTCGTCAAAGTAGGTCTTTCATGCCCCGGGTACCACACCTGGGCGCTGTCGCCCGGCCCCTGGGGGATGGATGGGAATTACCATGGATACCTCGGGACACGTAATTGATAGGATTGCGGGCGACTAGGCGCGGGGCGGTCGCGATTGGCACGGCGAGCGGCCTGCCGGTCCGAAAGAAGGGTTCCTTGGTCGTAGAGTCTTCGTAGATCTCCATATGCGCATCACTCCGGACATTCCAGCACTTCGAAAGTGGCGCCTGTGGGGCGCGGCGGCCATCGTCGCAGAGATCTGCTGGTTCGCGCTGCTGCGTCCGCGGATCGCCGGAAACTATCCCGGGCTTTTTGTGCTGGCGCTGCTTCCGCTGGCGGTTATTGGATACGTTTACCTGCTGGCAGCCGTTTCCGCTTACCTTGCCACCCGCGAGTGGGATTTTCGGCTTCGCCAGTTGATTGTCGTCATGCTCGGGCTCAGCGTTGGATTCTTCGTATTCGCGCTGCTATGGCTCGCCAAGGTGCATTTTGAAAGCGACCTGAGCTGAAGATGTGCGAATGAGCGAGCGTTAATCGGGGCGACGCGCCACGTTCCCGGCGGGAGCTCAGGCCATGACCGGACGAAATGCCGACCAGTCGCCCCGGACGAGGGCCCGAATCGCGGGCGTCTTCTACCTGCTGACGATACTAACCGGTGCTGGTGCGCTCGCCCTGGCGGCACCCCTGCGCTCGGCGATGCTTCTCTGTTCGACCGCTTGCTACATCGCCGTAACGATTCTCTTCTATGGGCTGTTTCGGCCGGTCAGCCGCAACCTCTCAGCCCTCGCCTCAGCCTTCAGTCTCGCGGGGTGCGCCCTGTCGATCCTCGGCGTCTTTCATCTCGATTGGCTCACGAACCCACTTGTATTCTTCGGATGCTACTGCCTGGCGATCGGCTATCTGATTCTTCGGTCGATATTTCTGCCTCGAGTCCTCGGTGTCTTGATGGGGCTCGGTGGGCTCGGCTGGCTGACATTCGTGTCGCCGCCGCTCGCCAGTTATCTATCGCCATACAACATGCTCCCGGGCATTCTCGGAGAGACGGCGCTCACGGTGTGGCTGCTGGCTGCGGGCGTGAACGCGCAACGATGGAACGAGCAAGCGAGCGCCGCCTGAGCATGGATGCTGCGACCCCCATCCTGGAAACCCCGCGCTTACAGCTGCGGCGAGTGGCGCTGGCGGACAGCGCTTTCTTCCTCAAATTGCTCAACGATCCGTCGTGGCTGGCGCACATCGGCGACCGCGGAGTTCACTCCGACGCCGATGCTGAGAACTACATCAGGAGCACGATCTGGGCCCAGTATGAAGCGCACCAGTACGGCATGTACGCGGCGCAACTCAAATCGACAGCGCTCGTGATTGGAATCTGTGGCCTCGTCAAGCGCGATTTTCTTTCTGCCCCGGACCTGGGCTTCGCACTATTGCCCGACCACACGGGGCGGGGCTATGCCACGGAGGCTGCGCGCGCAATGATGTCGCACGCGCAGAAGCGCTTGAGGATTGCGCGCCTCTACGCGATCGTCACACGCAATAACGAGCGGTCTGTCAGATTGCTAGAGCGACTTGGATTTCGATATGAAGGGCCGTTTGTGACGCCGCAAGGGGTGGAAGTCGAGCTGTATACGACCGGCTGAGGCAGCAAACCTCATCGAGGCAAGCTATGTGCGGAACCCAGGATTCGGAGGCGTGCAGTCAGCGCTCGGAGATCAACAATGCCCAAAGCATATTGGATTGCCATGTACCGCGCCGTGCGTGACCCGCAGGCTCTGGCTGCGTACGCCAAGCTCGCCGGCCCCGCGCTGCAAGCGGGAGGCGGGCGGTTCCTGGCGCGCGGGATGCCCGCGCGTGTCTATGAGAACGGACTCGAGGAGCGCACCGTCCTGCTCGAGTTCGACAGTGTCGCGCAAGCCATCGCCGCCCATGACAGTCCGGCGTATCAGCAGGCACTGCGTGCACTTGGGAATGCCGTCGATCGCGACATGCGCATCGTGGCGGGCGTCGAATGACCTTTGGAAGATAGTTCCTGGCGTTGCCGCTCATCATGAAGTTCACGGCGCCGCGGGGCAGTGGTGATCGGGCGTGGCTCGCGCTGCGCGTCGCGTTGTGGCCGGACGGCTCGCAAGCCGAGCACCTCGCCGCGATGGCGGACACCCTCGCGCGCGGCCACTACGTGCGCCTCGCCGTCAACGCCTCCGACTCCGCCGTGGGCTTCGTCGAGGCGTCAAAGCGCGTGGACGATGTGAACGGGACGACCAGCTCGCCCGTCGCATTCCTCGAGGGCCTGTATGTTGTGCCGGGCTCGCGACGGCAGGGCATCGCACGCGCTCTGGTCGAAGCGGTCGCAACGTGGGCGCTGCAGCAGGGGTTGAGTGAGCTCGCATCGGACTCGCTGCTCGATAACCGCCAGGCCCACGACGCCCACCGCGCACTCGGGTTTGAGGAAACCGAGCGCGTGGTTTACTTTCGCCGGGCGCTGCACCGCTCGCCATGACCATCGCAACGCCGCTCCTGATCCTCGTGCTGCTCGCGCGGCCCGGAGAATTCGCTCGAGGAGATCGAGCGCTGGACTGCGCAGGTGGCAAGCGGTCACAGTACCCCCGGGACCTGAGCGCTGAGGTGATTCAGGCCGCGCCGCAGGTCGCATAGACTCCGTGTCACGGAGGGTAGTGAGTGGCATACGAACTTAAGATCGAGCAAAAGGCAGGCTATCTGCACTTCATCGTTTCGGGACGGAACTCTCAGGAGAACGTGACGCGCTACATGCAGGAAGTCATGCAGGAGTGCGCGGCGCGGCGTTGCCCGCGGATGCTGATCGAGGAGCGCCTCGAAGGCCCGCGTCTTGGCACGATGGAGGTGTTCACCATGGTGACCGCTGGAGCCAAGCGCTACCACGGCATGCTCGAGGCGCTGGCCTTCGTCGACCTCAACGCCGAGGGCGGCGTGATGCGCTTCGCCGAGGACGTCGCGGTCAACCGCGGGATTCCGGTGAGAGTGTTCCGCACCGTCGACGGCGCGGAGAAGTGGCTCCTGTCGCGCGCGCCTCCCGCCGGCTCCGACGGCGAAGCTGCCACGCAGAAGCCGCCGCCGTAGAAAGCGCCGCCCGCCCGTCCGGCGCATGACTCCACCGCCGCGGCGCCGGACCCTCTTAGAGCGCGGCCCTCAAGTCCCACGCGCGAGCAGCAACCACGCAATCAGTGCCGCACCCTTCTGGTCGGCGCCCCAGGGAGCGCCGACCTCGCGTCCGAGCCGCGCCACTGCCGCCGTGAGCTCTTGCGGCGCGCGCTTGAGCTCGCGCGCGGCCTCACTCGCGAGATCACGCTGGCGGATGCGGGTGAACGGCAGCTTCTGAGCCGTGCACGCGGCTCCCAGCGCCTCACGGAAGTGATTGCCGTCGGCGGTATGAATGAGCGCGTGCGAGGCAAGGATCGCCTCGAGCGTCGCGCCGTCACGTCCCGCGGAATCGAGGATGCCGGCGGCGAGCGGCTCGATACCGGCGGCGCGAGCGGTCTGCACCAGCATGCGCAAGCCCGCGGCGGCGAGTCTGGCGGCCGAAGCCTGGAACTTCACGAGCCGCTCGCGCGCCTTCTCGGGCGGCAGTGCCTCGATCGCGTGGTATGGCTGCTTCGCTCCCGCGAGACTTGCGTCCGCGAGCTCGAGCCGCTCGCGCGCCAGCACCAGGGGCAGAACCCTCGTGCCGCCGATCACCACCACCGCCGCCCATCCCGAGTGCGGTGCGAATCCCAGTACGCACGACCCACGCGGCGGCTTCACGGCGGCTCCGGGGCGCTCGAGACCCTAGGCGACTTCCGCCTTGAGCGGCCGGCTCATGAGCTCGCGCACCGCGTCCTTCGCGGGCATGCGCTCGTAGAGCACGCGGTACACGACATCACAGAGCGGCATCTCGACCCCGGAGCGCGCCGCGACCGCGCGGATGGCGCGCGCCGCGGCAAAGCCTTCCACCGACTGGCCGATCTGCGCGAGTGCCGCCTCCGGAGTCGCGCCCGCGGCGAGCAGCAGCCCGAAGCGCCGGTTGCGGGACTGATCGTCCGTGCAGGTGAGCACCAGGTCCCCGAGGCCCGCGAGCCCCATGAAAGTCTGCGCCTGGGCGCCGAGCGCGACCCCGAGCCGCGTCATCTCCTTCAGTCCGCGCGTGATGAGCGCGACGCGGGTGTTGGCGCCGAAGCCGAGCCCGTCAGAGAGCCCGGCCCCGACTGCGAGCGCGTTCTTCACCGCGCCGCCGATCTCGACTCCCATGATGTCGGTCGAGGTGTAGGCGCGGAAGTTCGCCGAGGAGAGCTCAGCGGCCAGTGCCTCTGCGTAGGCCGCATCCGGCGAGGCGACCGTCATGGCGGTCGGGAGCCCCGCACCCACCTCGCGCGCGAACGTCGGCCCTGAGAGAACCGCCACCCGCCGCTCGGCACCCAGGACCTCGCGCGCGACCTGGTGGGGGAGGCGGCCGGTCTCCTGCTCGAACCCCTTGGTCGCCCACGCGACGTGCATCTCGGGCTTCAAGTGCGGCGCGAGCCCGGCGAGCATGGTGCGAAACGCCGGACTCGGCACGACGATCAGCACATCACGCGCGCCGCCGAGCGCGATCGGCAGATCCGCCTCGACCACGAGTGCCTCGGGAAAGGTGGCGCTCGGCAGGTAGCGCTGGTTGCAGCGGCTGCGCGCCATGGCGGCGAGACGCTCGCGGTCGCGGCCCCAGAGCCGCACCGCGCGTCCGCCGCGCGCGAACTGGATGGCAAGCGCCGTGCCCCACGAGCCTGCGCCGAGCACCGCGATCGAATCCTGCGGTGCACGTGCCGTCATGAGTGCGCTCCGGCGCTTGGCGTGAGGGCGGCTCGAGCCGCCCTCAGTTGGTCTGAGCCGGCGGCTGCTGCGGCTGTTCCTGGTTCGCCGCGTACAGGGCGTCGAAGTTCACCGGCGGCAGCAGGAACTGCGGAAAGCCGCCCGCACTCACGAGCTGCGATACGGCGCTGCGCGCGTAGGGGAACAGCACCCCGGGACACACGGTGCTGACCGCGCGCTTCAGATCCGATTCGCCCAGATTGCGAACCAGGAACATTCCCGCCTGCTTCACCTCGACCAGGAACACCGTGACGTCGTTCTGCTTGGCCGAAACCGTCACCGTGAGCACCACCTCGCGCAAGTCCGCCGACAGGAGCGTCGTGCCGGTCTGCAGATCGAGATTCACCTGCGGATTCCACGCGCCCTCGACGCGCGGGCCGTTGGGTGCCTCGTACGAGCAGTCCTTCAGGTACACACTCTGCAGCGCGAGCACCGGCGCATCTGCGGGCATTTCATTGGCCGGCGCCGCGCCGGCAGTCTCATTCGCCATTTCAAGCTCCGTTTTTCAACAAAGGGTCGAGGCGCCCGGCCACATCGAGTGCCTGCAGCTCATCGCATCCGCCCACCGGCGTGCCGCCGATGAAGACCTGCGGGACGGAGTCGCCGCCGCCGCGCGCCATCATTTCGCTGCGCGCTCCGGGAACCACCTCGACGTCGATCTCCGTCAAGGTGACACCCTTGGCCTCGAGCAGGGCTCGTGCCCGTGCGCAGTACGGGCACCAGTCCGTCATATACATCACCACCGGCGGCGTGCTCACGGGGGCCTCTCTCTTGCGCTTCAGGCGCGCGACACGGGCAGGTTGTCCGCCCGCCAGGCGGCCAGCCCGCCGCGCAGCGTGAAGGCCCGGGTGAAGCCCTGGGCCGCGAGCTGCCGCACCGCCGAGGTGCTCACCGAGCCGTTATCGTCGTACACCACCACGGTCTTTTCCTTGTGCTTCTTCAGCGTGTCGCCGGCACTGAGCAGCGCCTCGCCGCTCATCTGCCGCGCCCCTGTGAGGTGACCCGCCTGGTATTGCTCCGCGGGACGCAGGTCCAGCACCAGGGCCCCCTGGTTCATCAGACGGATCAGCTGCTGGGGTGATACCGAAAATTGGCTTTCCGCGCGCGCCCGCATCTCGTATACAACTATCAGCGCCACGGCGAGCGCGGTGCCGGTCGCCAACCAGGGGTGATTGCTGAGGAATTCGAGGACACGGTCCATGGGGCGAAATGGTGTTGGGGGGGCGAAAAAGGCCGCGCATTATAGCGCCCCACGCCGCGCGCCTAAGCTTTTCGCCCGGCTGCGCTCCTGCGCGGGCGGGGTCCGCGGCCCGGGGCTCGCTCCAGCATTACTTATGCTCGCGGCGGGACTGGCGGCGGCGGCCGGCGGCTCGAAACCCGAGGCGGACGCCAAAAAGGCCGAAGCGGAGCTGCAGGCGGTCAAAGCCGAGATCGAGCGCGTCGCCCGCCAGGTAAGCACGGAGCAGGTCGAGCGCGACCGCCTGACCCGCGACTTGAAGAGCGCCGAGCTTTCGGTGGGCCACGTCCGGGAGACCTTGAGCGAGCTGAAGCGCCAACGGGCCGTGCACGCCGCCCGCCGCTCAGCGCTCGCCTCCGAGCAGCGCGAGCGGGAGGGGCAGCTCGAGAAGAACCGCGGCGAGCTCGCCGGCCAGATGCGCGCGGCCTACACCATCGGCCGCCAGGAGCCCCTGAAGCTCCTCCTCAATCAGGAGGATCCGGCACTCGCCGGGCGGATGTTCGTTTACTACGGCTACTTCGGGCGCGCGCGCGCCGGGCAGATCAAGCTGATCGCGGACGACGTGCAGCGCATCGCCGAGCTCGCCGCCGAGCTCGATGCCGAGGATGCCGAGCTCGCACAACTCGAGCAGCAGCAGCGTGCCGAGCTCGCGCACCTCGAGCACGCGCGCGCGCAGCGCTCGCAGGTGCTCGCCGGGCTCGAGGCGCAGTCGCGCACCCGCGCCCAGAATCTCGAGCGGCTGCGCAGCCAGCAGGCCGGGCTCGAGCAGCTGCTGCGCGAGCTGCGCGCGGCGATGGAGCGCTTCCCGCTCAACAGCAACGACGCCTTCGCGAAGCTGCGCGGCAAGCTCGCCTGGCCGGTGACCGGGCACCTGGTGGCGCGCTTTGGCGACGCGCGCGCCGGTGGGGTACGGTGGGACGGGGTGCTGGTCGCGACCGAGCGTGGCGCGCCGGTCAAAGCCGTGTGCGATGGGCGGGTGATCTACGCCGACTGGCTCCCGGGCCTGGGGCTGCTCGCCATCGTCGACCACGGCGACGGGTACTTGAGCCTCTACGGTCACAACGAGCGCCTCTACAAGGCGGCCGGCGAGCCGATCGCGGCCGGCGAGGCCATCGCCGCCGCGGGCGACAGCGGTGGGAGCGGGCGAACGGAGCTCTACTTCGAGATCCGCAAGGGCGGCAAGCCCGTCGATCCCCGCCCCTGGTTCAGGGCCGCTGACCCTTAAGGAACGGCCGGATTCTGACCCCCCTTGGGGAGGCGCCCCGGGCCGGCTTTGCCTTGGCAGTCAGCCCTCTCCGAGGATGTGACCACCGTCAACCTTTTGCGCACTGCGCGTAGCCCCAGGCGGCCGATTCGCCAACTCGCGCAAGGATCAGGGACGACATAAGCGTAATCGTGTCGGCTGGCTCCCACGCATATCCGGGGCACAAAACAGCGACCCGATGAGCTCGGTTCAGACAAGCGATTCGCCGACCGGGCAGGCCGCCGCCCGGTTCGAGCACTATTTCCGCCTGGTGCGCTCGCTCCTGCCGCGCGCCTCGAGTCTGGCGATTTTCAGCGTCGCCGGCGAGCTCCTCTGGTCCTCGGAGACCATGACGGGGCCGGACCTCATGAACGTGGTCGAGGATTCACTCATCAGCGCCCGCTCGAGCGAGGGGGGCGCCGGGCAGATGCGCACCCTCGCCGGGAACCTGCCGGTGTACCTCTGCTCGCTGCGCGATGAGGCCGGGGGGTTGCTCGCAATCGCCGCCGTCATGTGTCGGCCGAACGAGGGCCAGGAGCGCAAACACCAGGATTTTTCCTTCGCCGCCTCACTCCTCGCCCCGGCGCTCGAGTGCCTGCGGCGCGACTTCATCGCCTGCGCCAACATCGAGGAGCTGAACGGCACGCTCGCCGCGCTCAACCGCGATCTCGAGCTGCTGCTGTCGCAAGGGGCGGCCGACGTGCCCGCTCCCGACGGCGCCACCGACCTGCAGCTGCTCCTGCAGCAGACGATCGAGCACCTGCGCGCTACCACCGGGGCGCTGCTCGTTCCGGAAAAGAACCTCACGCTGCTGCGCGCGAGCGGCGCCACGGCGCCCGATGCGCGCTTCATGACCAGGGCGCACAGGAAGCTGCTGACGCTCGCCCAGGCGCGGCGCGAGCCGCTGATCGTCAACGACATCGACGTCTCGATCGCCGACACCTATCCGTACCGCGTGCTCGCCTGCGCGCTGCGCTCGCGCGCCGGGCGCTGCATCGGGATGCTGGCGCTGCTGCGCGACGAGAGCGGCGAGGACTTCAGCCAGCGTGACGCGCACATCGCGCACATCATCGCCCGCAAGGCGCTCGACATCGTCGAGTCGAGCTACGACGCCCTGAGCGGCCTCTACACCCGCCCCGCCTTCGAGCGGCGCCTCGCCGCGGTCGTGACCGACGGCAAGGGCAAGCAGCAATGGAGCGCGCTCTACATCGACGTGGATCAGCTGCACGCCATCAACGAGAAGGCCGGCATGCACGTCGGCGACTCGGTGCTCGGGCAGCTCGGGGAGCTGTTCCGCAAGCGCCTGCCGCCGGGAGCCTTCGGCGCGCGCATCTCGGGCGATCGCTTCGCGGTGCTGCTGCCCGCGCAGGTGGACGACGCCGAGAAGTTCGCCCAGGCGCTGCGCGCCGGGGCCGAGCAGCTCGTGCCGGGTCCCGGAGAATCGCGCCCGCCGGTCTCGATCAGCGTCGGGGTGGCACTGCTCGACCCCGAGGGGGGCGAGCTCGGACACGTGCTCGCGGCCGCGGAGAGCGCCTGCAAGGCCGCCAAGGACCGCGGCCGCAATCGCGTCGAGGTCTACCAGTCGAGCGACACCAGCATCGTGCGCCGCTTCGCCGACATCAGCATCGCCGCGCAGCTGCGCGATGCCATCGACAACGACCGGATGCGGCTCGATGCGCAGCTCATCCTGCCGTTCTCCGCCGCCGAGAGCGCCCGGCCGCACTACGAGCTGCTGCTGCGCATGGTCAACGACGACGGGCTCACCATGGGGCCGGACAGCTTCCTCGCGGCCGCGGCACGCTACCAGCTGATGCCGGTCATCGACCGCTGGGTGATCAACCACCTGATCGAGGCCCTGAAGCCCCGCGCCGGGGTGCTCGAGGGCAAGGCGGTCGGCTTCACCATCAATTTCTCGGGCCAATCGCTCGATGACGACGGCTTCGCCGACTTCCTCATCAAGAGCATCGGCGAGAGCGGCCTCGATCCCGACCTGTTCTGCTTCGAGCTCACCGAGAATGCCACCGTGGCGCACCTGCCGCGCGCCGAGGAGCTGATGCGCCGGCTGCGCAAGCTCGGCTGCGGCGTGGCGCTCGATGATTTCGGCACGGGGCTGTCCTCGCTCTCGTGCATCCGGCAGCTGCCGATCACCATGCTCAAGATCGACGGCAGCTTCATCCGCGACGTCATCAAGGACAAGCGCGCCGAGTCCATGGTGCGCGCCATCGCCGAGCTCGCCCGCAGCATGTCGATCATCACGGTGGCCGAGTACATCGAGACCGAGGCGATCAGCCATCACGTCGCGGGGCTCGGCGTCGACTACGGCCAGGGATTTGCGATCGGCAAACCGATCGCGCTCGCGGAGCTCTTGAACGAGCTGCCGCTGCCGAGCGATGCCGCCGGCCAGCAACGCGGTCCGAACGACATCATGTGGTACGCAGGAGCGACGCCGTGAAGGGAGTTTCCAGAGCATGTCGAGCCGTTCACGGACCCTGATCGCGCTCATCGCCGGAGCGATCTTCGGCTTCTGCGGCGCACTCACCAGCGGCGTGCTTGCCGAGCGCTCGAGCGAGCCGGCGCACGCGGCCGCGCGCGCCACGCTCCCCTGGGAAGAGGCGACCCTGTTCGCGGAAGTCTACGAGCGCATCAAGCGCGACTACGTCGAGGACGTCGATGACCACGTCCTCATGGAGCGCGCGGTGCGCGGCATGGTGGCCGCACTCGATCCGCACTCCGCCTACCTCGACAGCGAGGAGTTCGAGGAGATACGCCTCAGCACCATGGGCTCCTATCCCGGGATCGGCATCGAAGTCGTGCCCGAGGACGGCGCCGTGAGGGTGCTGCATCCGATCGACGGCTCGCCCGCCCAACGCGCCGGGCTCAAGCCCGGCGATGAGATCGTGAAGATCGACGACGTCGATATCGACGGAGATCTCGCCGCCGCCACCGCGCGCATGCGCGGGGCCTCGGGGAGCACCGTGAAGCTCACCATCCGCCGCAAAGGGGCCGCGAGCCTTCTCGAGTTCACGGTCCGGCGCGCCCAGGTCGAGGTGTCGAGCGTCACGCAGCAGACCCTCGAGCCGGGCTACGGCTACATCCGGATCACGAGCTTTACCGAGACGACCGCCGAGGATCTGAGCCACGCCGTATCGCAGCTAAAGAGAGACAATAGGCAGGGTATCAAGGGCCTTGTGCTCGATCTGCGAGACAATCCGGGCGGGGTACTCGAGGCAGGCGTCGCCGTGGCGGATGACTTCCTCGGACAGGGCGTGATCGTCAGCGCCGACGGACGCACCCCCGAAGCGCGCTTCCGCATGGACGCCACCGGCAGAGACCTCATCAACGGCGCCCCGCTCGTGGTGCTCGTAAATGGCGGTACCGCGTCCGCCTCCGAGATCGTCGCCGGCGCCCTGAAGGATCACGGCCGGGCGCTCCTCGTCGGGCGCAGGACCTACGGCAAGGGCTCCGTGCAGACCGTCATGCCGCTCGCCCACGGCGGTGCACTCAAGCTCACCACCTCGCGCTACTTCACTCCGTCGGGCACCTCGATCCAGGGCAAGGGCATCATTCCCGACATCGTCGAGGACGGACCGAGCGAGCCTGCCGCCGCCGCCTCGCGCGATGCGGATGTGCACGCCGGGCTCGAGACGCTCAAGACCCGCGGCGCCGTCGCCGCGCGCGCGGCGGGCAGCCCGCTGACCACGCGCGCTCTCGTGCCCTAGTTCATTGGAAAAATCGCCTGCGGAAGCCTGCGGCGATTTTTCGGACATCAGCTTCGTTGCCGGGCCCCAAAGGCGCGACTTTGGGGCCCTGCGCTCCCGCGCTTCCCGCTATCCTCTCCCGCCATGCTGGCCTGGCTCATCGATCTCGTCCTGCACCTCGACCGCCACCTGATCGAGCTCCTCGCCCACTATGGGCTGTGGATCTACCCGATCCTGTTCGCCGTCATCTTTGCCGAGACCGGCCTGGTCGTGACCCCGTTCCTCCCGGGAGATTCGCTGCTCTTTGCGGTGGGGGCGCTCGCCGCGGTGGACACGAGCGGCACGCTCACCGCGCCGCTCGCCAGCATCACGCTGGCGGTGGCGGCCGTGCTTGGCAACACCGTGAATTACAGTATCGGCCGTGCGATCGGCCCGCCCGCGTTCTCGGGCCGCTACCGCCTGCTCAGGGTCGAATATCTGAGGCGCACCGAGGAGTTCTTCCTGCGCTACGGCGGGCTCGCGATCTTCCTGTCGCGCTTCATGCCCATCATCCGCACCTGCGCGCCGTTCGTCGCCGGCATCGGCCGCATGCCCTACGCGCGTTTCCTCGCCTACAACTTAGCCGGCGGCTGCACGTGGGTGCTGCTGTTCGTGTGGGGCGGCTATCTCTTCGGCAACATTCCGCTCGTGAAGCAGCACTTCGGGCTGGTGACGATCGCGATCATCGTCGCCTCGCTGCTGCCGCTCGCGAGCGCACTCTGGCGGCGCGCGCCTACTTGAGCGCTGGGGTCTTCAGCCGAGCGCGGTGCGCAGCAGCGCCCAGAGCACGCCGAGGAACCCTCCGGCCAGCAGCACGAGGTTCGGGATCACGCTCAGCATGAAGCCCGCGTGGCGCCCCTCGACCGCGCGCACGTAGCCGCGGAAGTAGACCGCGCGCCCGATGATGAATAGCGCCCCGAGCGCCGCCGCCAGCGGAGCGCTCACGTACCGTGCGAACAGAATGATCGAGGGCACGAAAATGACCAGCTGCTCGAGCGTATTCATCTGCACACGGAAATAGCGCTCGAATACCTCGTGTCCGGTGGTGGCGGGCGGCGGCACTTTGTAGGTCGAGCGCGCGCGGGCGACCGCGACGCAGAACAGGAAGAACTCGAAGAGCGCGAGCGCGACGACGATGTGAACGTATGGCATAAACCCCCCGACGCAGATCATAGACCCAAGCGGGCGGGCCGGCCGCCGAAGGCCCCAGTGCGCCCGAGCGGTGGCACAATGGCGCCATGAGCGAAAGAGTCCGGGGCTACGCGCACCGGGTCGACATCGCCGCCGACTCCACGCAGGTGTGGCGGGCGATCACCGAGCCGCAGAGCCTCACCCGCTGGTGCTCCCCCGAGGCGCAGCTGCAGCCGCGCCAGGGCGGACTGTTCCGCGCGCGGGTCGACCGCGTCACCGAGCTCGAGGCGCACATCGACGTGTTCGAGGCGGGCCGGCGAGTGCGGCTGATTTATCTGCCGAACGCAGCGCTGCCGCGCGCCGACTCGGTGCTCACCGACGATCTCATCGTCGAGGCGGTGCCCGGCGGCACGGTGGTGCGGTTGCTTGGCTCCGGCGTCCCGGGCGAGCCCGAGTGGGATGCTCAATATTGGCGGCTACGGACCTCCTGGCTCCAGGCGCTCAACCGGCTGAAGGTCCTCGTCGAGACGCAACGCCCGGGAGCCGCGCGGTGAGGGGGTTCCTGCTGCGCGCCGTGGTCGCCGCCTTCGGGCTCTGGCTCGCGAGCATCTGGGTGCCGGGCGTGCGGATCGACAACGTGACGACGCTGCTGCTGGCGGCGCTGCTGCTCGGCGTGGTGAATGCCTTCGTGCGGCCGATCGCCTTCATCCTGACGCTCCCCCTCACCATCGTGACGCTCGGCCTCTTCCTCTTCGTGCTGAACGCCGCCATGGTGGCGCTGGTCGCCTGGATGCTCCCGGGTTTTCACCTCTACGGGGGTTTCCGCGCGGCGCTCCTCACCTCGATCATCGTCTGGCTCACCGGCTGGCTCGGCTCGGAGCTCATCGGGCATCGGGGCTTCGAGCGCTACCCCCATCGGTGATCGGGTCAGCAGATGGCATCGAGCGGGATTCTCGCGGCGATCGGCAACACGCCGCTCATCGAGCTGCAGCGGATCCGGGCCGCCGGCGCCGCGCGCATCGTCGTCAAGCTCGAGTCCGCCAATCCCACGGGAAGCATGAAGGACCGCGTGGCGCGCGCGATGGTCGAGCGCGCGCTCGCCGCCGGCCGCTTGCGCCCCGGCGACACGGTCGTCGAGTACACCGCGGGCACCACCGGGATCTCGCTCGCCTTGATCTGCGCCGCGCTCGGCTTCAAGGCGCACTTCGTGTTCTCCGATGCCTTCAGCCCCGAGAAGCGCCAGACCATGCGTGCCTATGGCGCGACGATCACCGAGGTCGCCAGCGAGGGCGGCAAGATCACCGAGCGCCTCATCAAGGCGATGATCGCCACGGCGGCCGAGCTCGGACTCCGCCCGGGGCACTGGTACTGCGATCAGCTCAGTAACCGCGACGGGGAAGCCGGCTACCACGGGCTCGGCGACGAGCTCTGGCAGCAGAGCGGCGGGCGCGTCGATGCCTTCGTGCAGGCGGTGGGCACTGCGCACTCGATTCATGGTGGCGCCCACGCGCTGCGCGCCCACAACCCACGCCTCGAGGTGATCGCGGTCGAGCCGGCGGAGTCGGCGGTTTTGTCCGGACGCGCCGCCGGGGCGCACAACATCGACGGCATCGGCATCGGCTTCGTTCCGCCGCTGTGGCGGCCGGCGGAGGTCGACGAGATCCTCACCGTGACGACCGCGGAGGCGAAGGCGATGGCGCGGCGCCTGGCGCGCGAGGAGGGCATCTTCGCCGGCACTTCGACCGGTGCCAACATCGTGGCGGCGCTCGCGGTGGCGCAGCGCTCAGGCCCCCACGCCACCGTGGCGACGATCGCGGTCGACTCGGGACTGCGTTATCTCAGCACCGACTTGTTCGGCACCTGACGGCAGCCGCAATCGGCCGTCAGCGCGCCTGCAGCCGCTCCACCCAGCGGTAGACCGCGTAGACGATCAGCAGGAAGGCGATGCCGCCGAGCCACTCCGAGACGGAAGCGAATGAGTCTCCCACCACGCCGATCGGAAATGGGTTGCCGCTGAGGGCGACGAGCGCGGTGAAGATCACCGCCAGCACGCTCTCGCCGACGATCAGGCCGGAAGCCAGCAGCACCCCCAGCTGCTTCGTGGCTTCTGCTTTGGCGGTCAGGTCCGCGCGCCGGTCAAACCACCAGCCGACCAGAGCGCCCACGGTGACCATCAGCGTCGATGCCGTGGGAAGGTAGATGCCGAGGCCGACGGCGAGCGGCGGCAGACGCATACGGGTGGTCTTCGAGAGTAGCCAGTCGACCGCGATGACGCCGGCCCCGATGAGGCTACCTAAGCCCATCAATTGCCACTTCTCCGGGTCGGCCTGGATCACCGCCTGGCCGAGGGCAGAGATGAGGCCTGCCTGCGGTGCGGGCAGGGCGTGGATTCCCGCGCCGGGGGCGCCCGCAAAACCGTAAGCCTTGTTGACCAGGTCGAGCACCGGCGGGATCACCAGCGCACTGGCGATCACGCCGATCACCAGCGCCCACTGTTGTTTCGAGGGCGTCGATTCCACCAGCTGGCCGGTTTTCAGATCCTGCAGGTTGTTGTTCGCAATGGCCGCGACGTTGAACACGACAGCGGTGACGAACAGCGAGTAGGCCACGAGCGCCTTGCCCATTTCCGGGGGGAGCGAGGACTTGACGCTCACCACCAGGAACAGCGCCGTGGTGGCCACCACCAGGATCCCTATCCCCGAGAGCGGGCTGTTGGAGGCGCCGATCAGCCCCGCCATGTAGCCGCACACCGTCGAGACCAGGAAGCCGATGACCACCACGATGAAGATGCCGCCGATCGTGAGGAGCAGCGCATGCTCGCCGAGGCCCGCGCTGGTCGCGAAGTTCCACAACAGCCAGCAGATGGGCAGGATGCACAGCAGCGACACCAGGCCCACCTGATCCACGGGAATGTCGTGCTCGGTGCGCGCCAGGGTGTCGCCTTTGCCGGCCTTGCGCGCCCGGGAGGAAGCCATGGCGCTTTTCAGGCCACCGATCACCGGCTTCACGAGCTTGATGAGTGTCCAGACGGCGGACACGGCGATCGCGCCGGCGCCCACGTAACGCACATAGTGGCTCCAGGTGGCATGCGCGAACTCTCCCGCATCGCCTGCGGCCGCGTGCAGTGCGCTGAAGTGCGGCACCCCCCAGCCCCAGCCGATGAGGGCACCCACGAACATGGCGATGCCGCAGCTGATGCCCACCAGGTGGCCGATGCCGAACAGCGCGAAGGAGAGCTGGAAATCGAAGCCGGTGGCCGGCGCCCGTGGGTCAGAACTCAAGCGGAAGCTGTGAGCTACGTCCCCCAGGAACAGCCGCATCTGCACCAACACCAGGAACGCCGCGGAGACCAGCGAGCCCACCAGCACCGCCTTCAGGCCCTTGCCGCCGGATTCCACCGAATCCTTGTCCGTCACGTCGCCGGTACCGACCTTGATGACCTCGGCGCAGGCGGTGCCCTCGGGATAGGGGAGATCGGAGTCCGTCACCAGCGCGCGGCGCAGCGGGATGGAATACATGACTCCGAGGATGCCGCCCGCGGCGCAGATGGCTACCGTCTGCCAATACGGAAAGCCGGTCCACCAGCCGATCATGATGAAGCCGGGCAGCACGAAGATGATGGAGGAGAGCGTGCCGGCGGTGGAAGCCACCGTCTGCACGATGTTGTTCTCCTGGGCGGTGGTGTTGCCGAGCCAGCGCAACAGCGCCATGGAGAGCACGACCGCCGGGATGGAAGTGGAGAAGGTAAGCCCGGCCTTCAGCCCGAAGTAGACGTTGGCGGCGGTAAACACCACGGTGAGCAGCACGCCGAGGACGAGTCCTCGCAGCGTGAGCTCCCTGCGCGATTCAGTCCTCATGGTCCGACCCCCAAGGCATGTTGCTGTTGTGTGCGGCGCCGGGCCGCCGGGCGTAATCTCGCGTGCCGGCATCTTAGCCTCGCGGTCCACGCGCGCGCTATGCTTGCCGCCTGCACGCCGTCACTCAAGGTCAAAGGCCATGTTCAAGGTGCTCGTCTTGTTGGTGGTCGTCGCCCTGCTCGGCCTCGCGGGCTTCACCTGGGTCACGCTCCATTGGTCGTATTCCGAAGGCGAGCGCGCCGGCTACGTACAGAAGCTCTCGAGGAAGGGCTTCATCTGCAAGACCTGGGAAGGCGAGATGGCCATGGTGACCATGCCGGGAACGGTGGCGGAGAAATTCCTCTTCACGGTGCCGAGCGATGCGATCGCCGCGAAGCTCAATGCCAGTGTCGGCAAGCGCATGGCGCTGCGCTACGAGCAGCACAAATGGATTCCGACCTCCTGCTTCGGCGACACCGAGTACTTCGTGAGCGACGTGCGCGTCGTGGAGTGAGCGCGCGCGGGCTGCGTGGCTCGCCCCGCCGGCCGGGAGGCTCACGCGCGCGCCGCCGCGCTACTTGGCGCCCGCCATCAGCCGCTTCACGAGCGGCGTCAGGAGCAGCATCACCACTCCGGCGATGACGCCGTACCAGAAGATCTTCAGGAACAGCGCCGGAAGCGATTCGAGGTGACTCGCGTCGTACTCGCCGGTCAGCTGGCCGGCGAGGTTGCCGCCGAGCGCGAGCGACAGGAACCACATGCCCATCGCCTGGCCGACGAAGCGCGGCGGTACCAGCTTGCTCATGTTGGAGAGGCCCACCGGGGACAGGCACATCTCCCCGCAAACGTGCAGGAAGTAGGTGCCGATCAGCCAGGTCGACAGCACCAGGTGGCCGGCGAGCACGCGCTGCGCGGCGACATACATCACGAGGAAGCCGAGTCCCAGGAGCAGCAGCGCCACGCCGAACTTGGCGGTCGCCGGCGGATCGCGGTGGCGCCTGCCGAGCGCGATCCACAGCGCCGCGAATACTCCGGCGAGGATGATCACGAACAGTGAGTCCAGCGACTGCAGCACACCCGGCGGCATGTTCCAGCCGAGGATGTGCAGGTCGGTGTAGCGCGCGGCGAACAGGTTGAAGGATGCGCCCTGCTGAAAGTACCCGGCCCAGAACGTGACCGAGCCGACGAACAGAGCCACCATCACCAGCACTCGCTTGCGCTCCGTCACGGCGAGCCCGGCGAAGAACAGCAGGTACACGAAGTACGCCACCGCGAGCAGCGCGAACGCCCAGGAGGCGAAGGAGGCGAGCAGCGCGCCGTCGATGCGCACCACGCCGCTGACGGCAAGCAGCACGGCGGCGGCCAGCAGGGCGAGGAGCACGACGATCGGCGTCCACGAGGCACGCTGCTCGGGCGCGACGGCCAGCCCCGCGCCGGCGAGAAAGCGCCGCGTCCACAGGAACTGGCCGACGCCGAGCACCATGCCGAACGCCGTCAGAGCGAAGCCGAAGCGCCAGCCGAAGGCGGTGGCGACCAACGGAACCAGCACCGGGCCGAGAAACCCCCCGGTATTGATGCCCATGTAGAAGATCGAGAAGCCGGCGTCGCGCCGTGCACCGCCCTCCGGATAGAGCGTCGCCACCAGCGCGCTCACGTTGGGCTTGAGGAGGCCCACGCCCATGGCGATGACCAAGAGGCCCACGAAGAAGACCGCCGTCGTGCCGAGGGCGAGCAGGGTGTTGCCGAGGGCGATCAGGATCCCGCCGGCAATCACCGCGCGCTGCGCGCCGGCCAGCCGGTCGGCAATCCAGCCACCCAGGAGTCCCAGGAGATAGGTGCTCCCGACGTACAGGCCATAGATCGAGCCCGCGGACTTGTCGTTGAGACCGAGCCCGCCGTTGGCCGCCGGCGCCACCATGAAGAGGATCAGGAGCGACTGAATTCCGTAATAGCTAAAGCGCTCCCACAGCTCGGTGAGGAACAGCGTCGCGATCCCGCGCGGCTGGCCGAGAATGGTGTGGGCGGACGCGGCCGGCACGAGGCTCGCATCGGCCGAATGGTTCATCTCTGGCCCCGCGCCATCGCTCAACCCCCAACGCGCTTCTGCGGCGCGCCTCGGGATTGAGTCTGAGGCAGGCGCGGGCGCGGGCGCAATGGCCGCGGCGCCGGGCCGCCGCGGCGGCGCTCAGCTCTCGCCGACTTTCTCGCCGGCGGCGGTGCTTGTATTGCGCGACAGGAGGCGCGCCATGAGGATGCCGCCCTCATAGAGCAGGTACATCGGAATCGCGAGCGAGCACTGCGAGATCGCATCGGGCGGGGTGAGGAGCGCGGCCACGATGAAGATGCCGATCAGCACGTAGCCGCGGTGCTGCGTGAGTTTCTCGATGCGCACGATCTTCATCACCACCAGCAGCACCACCGCCACCGGCACCTCGAACGCGACCCCGAAGCAGAAGAACATCGTCATCACGAAGTCGAGGTAGTTGTTGATGTCGGTCATCATCGACACGCCCTTGGGGGTCGTGGCGGCGAAGAACTGGAACATCGCCGGGAAGACGAAAAAGTAGGCGAACGCGACGCCGACGTAGAACAGCAGGATCGCCGACAGCAGCAGCGGCACCGCGAAGCGCCGCTCGTTGCGGTACAGGCCCGGGGCCACGAACGCCCACAGCTGGTAGATGACGAAAGGCATCGCGACGAGCAGCGCCACGAAGAACGACAGCTTGAAGGGCGTCGTGAACGGCGACATCACGCCGGTCGCGATCAGGTTGCTCCCCGGCGGGAGCTTGGCGAGCAGCGGCTGCGCGACGAAGGTGAAGATGTCGTTCGAGTAGTAGACGCAGGGGATGAAGGCGAGCCCCACGGCCACCATCGAGCGCAGCAGCCGGTCCCGCAGCTCGAGCAGATGCGAGATCAGCGTGCCTTCGGCGAGCGTTTCAGGTTCCTCGCTCATCGGCGCTCGGCGTCGGGCTTGCCGTGCCCCCGGCGAGGGTATTGGCGCCGGTGGCGTCGGTGGGATGCGCGTGCGAGTAGGTGGGCGGCCGCTCGGGCTCGGCTGCGGCGCTCGCGGCCGGGTTGCCGGTGGCCGGCGCGGCCCAGGTTGGCGGCGCGGACTGCGGTGCGGATTGCGGCGTCGCCTGGTCGGCCGGTGGCGGCGGCTCCGGCGTGCGCGCCGCCTCGGCCCGGCGTGCCTGCTCGAGCTGCACCTCCTCCTCCAGCTGCTCGCGGAACTGGCGCGCCATGGCGCGCGCGCGTCCCATCCAGCGGCCCACCTCGGAGACGACGCGCGGCAGTTTCTGGGGTCCCAGCACGACCAGTGCCAGAACCAGGATGATCAGGACTTCGGAGAACCGCCCCTCGAACAGGTCACACGCTCCGATCGCTCTTGGTCTGAGCGTCGCTCTTCTTCCCGGCGACCTCGTCGAACTCGGCGTCCGCTTTCTCGGCGCGGATCTGCTTCTGCTGCGCGCTCTGCTCCTCCTCGCCCTCGCCCATCGCCTTCTTGAATCCGCGGACCGCCGCTCCGAGATCGGAGCCCACGGTACGCAGCTTCTTGGCGCCGAACACGACGAGCACCACGAGCAGAATGATCAGCAGCTCGCGCATTCCTATACCCATACGTCAACACTCCACAGATGTCCGCAAGCGCGGAGAAAGGAAGGGAATCATAGGTCAAATGAGCGCCCCCGGCCCCACAAGTTCGCTCAAATCCGCCAACCCCTTCACGCTCAGGCGGAACCAGCCTCGAGCCAGAACGTCACCGGCCCGTCATTGACGAGCGACACCTGCATGTGGGCGCCAAATACGCCAGCGGAAACATGGGCATACGAGCCGCGTGCCCTCTCGAGGAGATACCCGAAAAGCCGCCGTGCCTCCTGCGGCTCCGCGGCGCGCGAGAATCCCGCGCGCGAGCCCTTTTTCGTGTCGGCGGCGAGGGTGAATTGCGGCACCAGCAGGAGCCCCCCGCCGACCTCGCGCGTCGAGAGGTTCATGCGCCCCTCGGCATCCGCAAAGATGCGGTAGGCGAGCAGCCGCTCGAGGAGCCGCTCGGCGGATGCCTCGGTGTCCTCGCGCCGCACGGCGATGAAGGCGAGCATGCCGCGGGAGATCGCGCCGACGACTTCCCCCTCGACGCGCACCTCGGCGCTGCTGACACGCTGGATGAGACCGATCATCGGATGCTCGCGGGCTTAATAGCACGCCTCAAGCACAAGTCGCCGCACGAGTATGACTTCTATCCCTACGTCTCGACAGCCGGGCATTTCGCCGAGTGCAGCCGGCATTTCCGCGACAGCGTCCCGGTGGCTTCGTAGTGGCATTTGGCCCGGCGAGTCCGTAAGATTCGGGGCCGTTTTTGGGCCGTTTTTACCGGGCGGGGAGCAGCGGAATGGGGCGCAGGGCAGGCTCTCGAGTGCGTGCGCTTTCGATCGCGCTGATCGCCGCCTGCGCGCTGGCCGGTTCGCGCACGCCGCGGGCGCAGCCCGCGCAGACGCCACCGGCACCGCAGGCCGCCGCCCAGCCCGCGGCGCAACATCCCGCGGACGCCCACCACGGCAAAGCCGTCTCCTACACCTGCCTCGGCTGCCACGGCATCGAGGGCTACAAGAACGCCTATCCCATGTACAGCGTGCCGGAGCTGCGCGGACAGAACCCGGATTACCTGGTGATCGCCCTGCATGGCTATCGTGACGGCGACCGCTCGCACATCACCATGCACTCGCAGACCGAGTCGCTCTCCGAGCAGGACATGACGGATGTCGCGGCGTACCTCGCGGGCAAGCCGCTCGCCTCGAGCGGCAAGCCGGCGGGCGCCGTGCCGCAGTCGGCGCAGCTGTGTGTCTCCTGCCACGGCCAGGACGGCATCGCCGTGGCGCCGATCTACCCCTCGCTCGCCGGACAGCACGAGGATTACCTGGTGCGCGCGCTCAATGAGTACAAGCACGGCGGGCGCAAGAACCCCGTGATGAAGGGATTCGTGGCCAATCTCAAGGACGGGGAAATTGCGGAAATCGCCGCGTACTTCAGCAGGCAGAGCCCCTCCCTCGGCACCGAGCCGCGTCCTTACACGCGCCTCACGGCCGAGTAGTTCCCGCGCGCGCCTCGTCCCTGCGGTGGCCGCCCGGCGGTACGCTTCAGGAACTTTCCTCGTTCCCGGGCCTTCCAAACCGGCGCGTCCTGCGCGGCGCTCGCGGCTGGCCAAGCCTTAAGACTCAGTTAAGCCTGCCGGCCTATCGTTCGCTGAAGGAGCCGTCTGCGCTTTATGCCGTGTGTGTTTTATGAGGAGCAATCGATGAGTTTCATGTCCTTCGTCCGCAAGCCGCTGGTGGTCGCGATGCTCGGCGCCGCATCCGTCGCCGTGCCGGTCGGCGCGCTGTATTTCTCAGGCGCCGCGCATGCCTCGCCCAGCCCGGCGGCGCAGGCCCCCGCTACCCCGGCGACGCCGAGCGCGCCGGCCGCCGCCAACCCCGCCGCGGCGCTGCCGGACTTCAGCAGCATGGTGCAGAAGTACGGTCCCGCGGTGGTCAACATCAGCGTCACGACCAAGGTGTCGGCCTCTTACAACCCCCAGGGGGACGAGGGCGACGAGAACGACGGCGGCAACGGCGGCAACGACAACCCCTTCGGACCCAATAGCCCGCTCGCGCCGTTCTTCCGCGGCTTCGGTTTCCAGTCTCCCCGACCGCAGCCGATGCACGGCGAGGGCTCGGGCTTCATCATTCGCTCCGACGGGCTGATCATGACCAACGCGCACGTCGTCAAGGGCGCGAGCGAGGTGACGGTGCGCCTCACCGACCGCCGTGAGTACGCCGCCAAGGTCATCGGCATCGATTCGAGGTCGGACATCGCGGTGATCAAGATCCAGGCCAAGGATCTGCCGACGGTGAAGCTCGGCGACTCCAACTCGCTCAAGGTGGGCGAATGGGTGCTCGCCATCGGCGCGCCGTTCGGCTTCGAGAACAGCGCCACCGCCGGCATCGTCAGCGCCAAGGGCCGCGCGCTCGATTCAGGCTATGTCCCGTACATCCAGACCGACGTGCCGATCAATCCGGGCAACTCCGGCGGGCCGCTCTTCAACATGCGCGGCGAAGTGGTCGGCATCAACTCGCAGATCTACAGCCGCAGTGGCGGCTACATGGGCGTGTCGTTCTCGATCCCGATCGACGTCGCCATGCAGGTCGAGCAGCAGCTGCAGGCCACGGGCCACGTCACCCGCGGCAAGCTGGGCGTCGTGATCCAGAACGTCACCCAGGGGCTCGCCGACTCGTTCGGTTTACCGCACCCCGGGGGTGCGCTGGTGTCGAGCGTCGAGAAGGGCGGTCCGGCCGCGCGCGCCGGCGTCGAGCCGGGCGACGTCATCCTCAAGCTCAACGGCGCGCCGATCAATGATTCGACCGAGCTGCCCGTGAAGGTTGCGGGCGTGAGCCCGGGCACGACGGTCGAGCTCGAGATCTGGCGCAACCACGCTACTCGTACCGTGAGCGTCAAGCTCGGCGCGCTGGAAGATCAGCGCACCGCGTCCAACCGCGAGCCGCAGCACGAGGGCGGCAAGCTCGGGCTCGCGGTGCGGCCGCTCACCGGCGAGGAGCAGCGCCAGGGGAACGTGCAGGGCGGACTCCTGGTCGAGCAGGCCTCGGGCCCCGCGGCCGAGGCCGGCATTCAGCCCGGCGATATCGTCATTGCGGCCAACGGCGCCAAGGTCTCGAGCGCCGCGGCGCTCCGCGCTGCCGTCGAGGGCTCCAAGGGCCACATCGCGCTCCTCATCCAGCGGGGCGACGCGCAGATCTTCGTGCCGGTGAGGGTGGGCTAGCGAAGCTCAGGCGGCGGTCCCGTTCGTCACCATCGCGGCGAGGAATTCGTTGACCGGCAGGGCATCGAGCCCTGCCGGTTTGGCGAACAGCGCCTTGACGCGCTCGGCCTGTTTTGCGCCGAAGTGCGCATCCACCGCGGCTTGAAACTTCTTCACCAGCACCGGCATGCCCTCGGCGCGGCGCTTGCGGTGGCCGATCGGGAAATCCACCTGCACACGAGCGCTGTGGCTGCCGTCGCGGAAGAACACCTGCACGGCGTTGCCGATGTAGCGCTTGTCGGGCGCGTAGTACTCCTCGGTGAAGCGCGGGTTCTCGCGCACCTGCATCCTGGCGCGTAGCGCATCGATGCGCGGGTCGGCCGCAACCGCGTCCTCATAGTCCGCGGCGCTGAGCCGCCCGAAGATCAGCGGGATCGCCACCATGTACTGGATGCAGTGATCGCGGTCGGCGGGATTGGCGAGCGGTCCCGTCTTGTCGATGATGCGCACGGCCGGCTCCTGCGTCTCGATGACGATGCGCTCGATGTCGGCGAGGCGGTCGCGCACCGCCGGATGCAGCGTCATCGCCGCCTCGACCGCGGTCTGCGCGTGGAACTCCGCCGGGAAGGAGATCTTGAACAGCACGTTCTCCATCACGTAGCTGCCGAAGGGCTGCGGCAGCGAGAGCGCCTTGCCCTTGAAGAGCACGTCGCTGAACCCCCAGGTTCTCGCCGACAGCGCCGAGGGATAGCCCATCTCGCCCGTGAGTGCGATGAGCGCCAGGCGTACCGCGCGGCTGGTGGCATCGCCGGCCGCCCAGCTCTTGCGCGAGCCGGTGTTGGGGGCATGACGGTAGGTGCGCAGCGCCCCGCCGTCGATCCAGGCGTTGGAGACGGCATTCGTCACCTGCTCGAGGCTCCCCCCGAGCATCGCCGCCACCACCGCGGTGGAGGCGACCCGCACCAGCAGCACGTGGTCGAGGCCGACGCGATTGAAGCTATTCTCGAGCGCGAGCACGCCCTGGATCTCGTGCGCCTTGATCATGGCGGTGAGCACGTCGCGCACCGTCGGGGGCGCCTTGCCCGACATCACCGCGAGGCGCGCGCGGTAGTCGGCCACCGCGAGGATGCCGCCGAGGTTATCGGAGGGGTGGCCCCACTCGGCCGCGAGCCAGGTATCGTTGAAATCGAGCCAGCGGATCATCGCGCCGATGTTGAAAGCCGCCTGCACCGGGTCGAGCTCGAAGGAAGTGCCGGGGACGCGCGCCCCGCCCGGCATCACCGCTCCCGCCACGACGGGACCCAAGAGCTTGCGGCACGCCGGGTACTTCAGCGCCTGGAAACCGCAGGCCAGGGTATCCATCAGGCAGTAGCGGGCCGTTTCGTAGGCAACGTCGCTGCGAATGCGGAAATTGCCGGCGTATTCGGCGATCGCGGTGAGCGCGGCATCGGGGGCCGGCCGCTCGGCGGACTTCACATCATGGGCGGACATAGCGTCTCAAGGCGGCTCCACCGGGGAGCGCCGCTCGTGGTTACTTGCGCTTCTCCAGCGGTACGAACTTGAGGTTCTCGGGCCCTATGTAGTTGGCGGCCGGCCGGATGATCTTGCCGTCGGCGCGCTGCTCGATGACGTGCGCCGCCCAGCCGGTGGTGCGGGCGATGACGAACAGCGGCGTGAACATCT